>UMIY01026511.1_pt1 | contig 13254 bp, 11 predicted proteins | sample 1965921 | NCBI WGS metagenome assembly UMIY01 (sample SAMEA4836134, study PRJEB28245) | human gut metagenome | biome: gut microbiome; material: fecal sample | place: Denmark | collected 2008
AATTTCAAAATCCAATTCTTCAACAATTTCTCTTAATTTAACTCCCATTATTAACACCCCTAAAATGTCTGTAAAGTGACTCTGCACTTTTTTCATTCATGGACTCAACTTCCATAAGTTCCTCGACACTTGCATTTTTTATTTTATCAATTGACTTAAAATGCCTTAACAAATTTTCCTTTCGCTTAGGTCCTATTAATTTTATATCATCAAGCTCTGATTTAAACATTGTCTTCGCTCTAAGATTTCTGTGATAGTTTATTGCAAATCTGTGAGCTTCTTCTTGAATTTTGTAAATCATTTTATAAGCTCTTGAGTTTAAATCAACATTAAATTCTTCATTATTATAAATAATTCCACGAGTTCTATGAAAGTCATCCTTTACAAGACCACAAATTTCTAAATTTAAGTTTAATTTTTCTAAAATTTCTTTGGCTGCATTGACTTGACCCTTGCCACCATCCATCATTATAAGATCTGGAAAATTTGAAAAGGAAGAATTTATGTCTTCTTTCTTTTCTTCTACACCCCTCTTAAATCTCCTCTCAATTACTTCCTTTAAACTAGAATAATCATCAGGACCTATAACACTTTTTATTCTAAATTTTCTGTAATCGCTCTTCTTTGCATCCCCATCTTCAAATACAACCATTGAACCAACTGATTCTACACCCGAAATATTTGAAATGTCATAGGCTTCTATTCGCCTTGGTCTTTCTCTTAGACCAATTAAGTCCCCTATTTCTTCTAGTGCCAATCTATTCGACTCTGCTCGTTTTTTGTATTTGTCGCCATATTTTTCAATCATATCAAGAGCATTTCTCTTGACCATTCTAATTAATTCTTTTTTGTCGCCCTTTATTGGAACACTCATGGTAACTTTATTTCCTCTTTTTTCAGTGAGCCAATCTTCCAAAACTTTAATATCCATTGGCTTTTCTTCTATAATAATTTCCTTTGGAATGTAAGATGCTCCAATGTAAAATTGTTTTAAAAAAGAAGAAAAAATTTCCTCGTAGCTGTCATTGTAATAATCCCTTACCATATAATGCTCTCTGCCAATGATTTTTCCGTTTCTAAAAAAGAAAATTTGGATGAGGACTTCGTCAATTCCCTTGGCAAGGGCAATTATATCCTTGTCATCATGAGCTTCAGGATCACTTATAAGCTGTCTTTCCTTTAAATATTCTAAGTTTTTAATTCTATCGCGAATATCAGCAGCATTTTCATAATCAAGATTTCTCGAGTAGTCCATCATCTTTTCGTGAAGTTTATCTATAAGTTTATTGTCAGAACTTGAAAGGAAATTCAAAACTTCATCCACCATTACTTTATACTCTTCGTCTTTTACATTTCCAATGCAGGGACCTATACATTTACCAATGTAATAATTTAGACAAGGTCTATAATTTTTTTCTTCCACATTTTCAAGATTTAAGTTACAAGTCCTCAGAGGATAAATTCTCTCGAAGGTTTCAATTGATTCATTTACAGCAAAGACATCGGGATAGGGTCCAAAATATTTTGCCCCATCCTTTAAAATTCTTCTAGTCTTCATAACTCTAGGAAATCTCTCGTTTACCTTAACCTTTATATATGGATACTGCTTGTCATCACGCAAGAGAATATTGTATTTTGGGAGATTATCCTTAATTAAATTGGACTCAAGGACAAGAGACTCCACTTCATTTTCAACAATAATATACTCAAAATCATGGATTTTTGAGACCATGCTGGCAACTTTTTTGGAAGACTTCCCATAAGAACCAAAGTATTGTCTCACTCTCTTTCTAAGAGACTTGGCTTTGCCAACATAAATTATCTCATCTAATTCATTTTTCATTATATAAACCCCAGGTTTGTCTGGAAGCTTATCAAGCCTTTCTCTTAAATCTAACAATTATCTACTAACCTCTTTCGTTGCCTCTCTCAAATAATCTAAAACTTCTCCATGTAAATGCAGACTTAACTTTTCAAAAACTTCTCTGTGATAAGAATTTATAACCTCTATTTGCCTATCTGTAAGTAAATTTACATCAATTGCCTTGAGTTCAAAGGGACAAAAAGAAATTGTCTTAAATTTATTAAAAACTGAATCCACAGTTTCAGAGTCGAAGACAACTCTCATAATGTTTTCAATTCTTATGCCATGCTTATTTTCCTTGTAGACACCAGGTTCATTGGATACAATCATACCTTCTTCCATCCTAACAGCAGGGTCTCTTGGAGAAATTCTATGTGGTCCTTCATGAACTGAAAGGACAAAGCCAATTCCGTGACCTGTTCCGCACTTGTAGTCCATCCTATCTTGCCAAAGGGCATATCTTGCAATGCCATCTAAGGCTAAATCATAAGTTCCCTTTAAAAATACAGCATCCATTAAATCTATGTGACTCTTTAAAGTCATTGTATAGTCGTGAATTTCTTCTTCTGTGAGTTCTCCCATGGCAATTGTTCTTGTGATGTCTGTTGTTCCAGAATAGTATTGTCCACCTGAATCCACAAGGTAAAATCCCCTTGGCTCAATTACAGCTTGGTCGTTCTCTCTGGCATGATAGTGCATCATAGCTGCATTTTTTCCATAGGCAGAAATCGTATCAAAGGAATTTGAAATATAAAGTGGATCTTCTGCACGCATACTATCAAGCATCATTCCTGCCTCATATTCTCCAATTTTATTCTCAGCATTTTCCTTTATCCAGTAGATGAACTTAAATAAAATTGCTCCGTCTCTCACATAAGTATCTTCGAGATTTTTTATTTCAATTTCATTTTTTATTGCCTTTAGGTTTTCTGATATATTATTGCCAAAAATTATTTCATTTTTTTGGCAAATTCCTTTATAAATCCTTTCGTTAATTGAATTTGGGTCTAGGTAAATTTTTTTGTCTTCATAAGATTTTAGATAATCATAAAATTCTGAGTAATCTCTTAATTCAACAAAATCTGCAATTTCTTTTTCAATATTTTTTGTCTTTTCCCTATCTGTAAATAAAATTACCTTGTCACTTTCAATTATCATAAAAGAAATTAAAACTGGTGTGTCCTTTATGTCCATGCCACGAATATTTAATGTCCATGCAATATCCACAAGAGACGAAAGAACAGTCATGCCAATATTTTTTTCTTTTAACTTTTCTCTTATTTCAGAAATCTTTTCTTGAGCAGATTTTCCTGCATACTTTACATCTAATAAAAACGCATCTTTACTTGGCAAATCATACCTATCTTTCCAAAGTTCTTTTATTAAATCTATATCAATAATTTTAATATTTTTATTTTCTAATTTTTTTGAAATAGAAGCAAATTCTTGATGAGAAAAATATTCTGCATTAAGACCAAGGGTCATTCCTTCCTTAATATTTTCAGCTATCCACGCATCATAATTTAAGACTCCAGCTTGTCCCTGCTTTTTGAGTTCGAAGCCAAAATCTTTAATCTCCCTTGCAGCTTGGATAAAATACCTGCCATCAGTCCAAAGATATGCCTCGTCTATTGTTATGACAGCAGTTCCCTGTGAACCAGTAAAGCCCGTCACAAATTCCCTTTCCTTGTAGTAGTCTGGCAAGTACTCAGACCCATGAGGATCCTTTGATGGCACAAGATAAAAATCTATTTTATTTTCTTCCATTAAGTTTCGTATTTTATTTAAAATCACATAATCACTTCCTAAGTTATATATTATCACAAGAGAAAAATAGGGCAAAGAAAAAAGTCCGATGAACTAATTTTCAACCGAACTTTCTTGTCTTTCTAATTTTTCTTATTTAAAATCTTTTAACTCACCATAAAAAGTTATTGCATTGGATTCCTTTTCAAATTTAATTACCTTATCATCTGATATGGCAAAATAAAAAGTCTTTCCATTTAAGAATATATATTTGTTAAAGTCATTGTCTTCTAGTTTGTATATCCTCTTGTCTTCATCTTCTTTAAAATTACCTTTCTCTATAAGACTTCCATTACAAAAGATATAATACACCTTTTTCTCAGTATCAAAGGACATTGAATAAAAATCTTTATTAAAACACACATAAGTTCCTTTCAAGAGGGGAACCATTGGATTTTGTAGTTTTTGCTGTAAAATAATTGTAGAACACAAGAGAACAATATTAAGAACAATTAAAATTTTAATTAGTAAGTTTTTTTTATCCAAAACGCCTCTCCCTTAAAGTATTAAATATGTTTATATGGTTTTATTATACAGGCATTACATAAAAGTGTTCGTTAAATAAAATATGTGGGAAATATTTTGTATAAACTTTCCACTCATCATTTGAATTTCTTAATCTATAATATACTACATGCCCCTCAACTTCAAATGTTTTATCAGCATAAGCTAAAAAATATTGATAAGAATTCGGAACTCTTATACTATATCCAGAAACGATTGTACCCGTATATGAACCCATCTCAACATTAATCATTACAGTAGGAACTTTAGGCAATCCCACTGAAACAGATAGTTTTATTGGTGTTCCTTTGTTTTTATTGATATTTATATATCCATCAATTCTTGTGCCCCCTCTTGGCTGTCCATTTAATAAAATATTATTAGCAGATACCATTTCTCTAGACGAATATTCCGTTTTATATTCATAAGAATAATTGTCAAAAGTTGTAATAGAATTTAATAATCTTACTTTTTCTTCAGTTTCTTTTCTCGCATCGTTAAAAAATTTTTCTATACTTTCTCCTGGTTGTTCATAATATATACCATTTTCTTCATTGTTTATTTCATTATTTTCATTCTCTTGTGCTGATACAAAAGTTACCAAATTAAATAATATACAAGCTACAATTAATATACTAAATGATTTTTTCATAATGATCCTCATAATTTTATTAATATTTGCTATGTTTTATTTGTAATTATTGTTTATTATGAAAAAATCTCCGTTCTTATGCCTCTGTGGGTTCAAATATCTCATAGATTTACCTCCTACCTAACATAACTACTTATATTTATTTTATAAGTCAATGGATTCTCCGACTCATTATCTATAGTAACTCTATAACTATTTCCACTATTAGCTTTGATTTTTAAATTTACTCCTTGATTGTATCTTGATTCATATATTATATTTCCATTTTCTTTTATTACTATTCTATAATCCACACCACCTCTACAATACATTTCACTTGTTCTTATAGTAAATCCATTGTGATCTCTTCCTGAAACTGAAGTCATATTAAATGTATATGTGCTATAATCTAATCCCTCTATTATTATTTTTTCATCTATATTAGCTGATCTCAAACCATTAGTTGGAATTTCATATAAGTCTAAGTTTTCATACTCTTCATCTCTTATTTCTTCAACTCTATTGTCCACATTTACATAAACTTCTTTTATTCCATCTGTATCAGATATAACTTCATTTTCATCTACTTCTATGGCATTAGTAAATACTGGTATATACAGAAATAATAAAAATATTAAAGTAAATGTACCTCATAGTGTTTTTTTCCAATTTTTCATGGTCAACATCCTTTCCTTGGTTGGGCTTAAATTTAAGACAAATTTATCATTTTCCCTTTGCCTTTCCACTAATTTAAGCAGTGACTGGCAATAATTTTTCCTATTTTCTAGGCTATCTCCTATTTTTTCTATAACTATTTTGTCGCAGTTTATCTCTATATCTTTCTCAAAATATTTTAAAGTAAGTATTAAAAAGGGATTGTACCAATAAAGACATATTATTAAATTTTTTAAGTGACTCAGTAAAATATGATATCTTTCAATATGTACTAGCTCGTGAATAAGTACATGGTCTAATAAATCCCAGTCTTTTAAAATATTTTTTTGTAAAATTATTTTGGGTCTAAATATTCCATAAGTTATAGGCGTGTCTATTTCATCATTTATATAGACTTTTACTTCTCTTTTTATATTAAATTTTTTTAGAGAATTGTTTAAATGAGTTCTGTCCTTTAATTCAACAGAATTACTTAAGGCTTTTTTAAATTTTATAAATTGATACAGTGTATAGATAATGACTAAGCTTGATCCTACTATCCTATTAAACATAGATATTGATGGGAAATTATAGGTTATGTAAATTGCTGCTTGATTTATCAAAATTGAGGGTGCGAAAATTGTCTTTATAAATTTTGAAGCTTCATAGGTTTTTATACTAAATAAAATATCTTTTGGAAATATTAAATATATCAAAAGAAGAGTCCACAATATGATATTAGCACCCTTAATGCTTTTTAAGTTTAATCTCTTTCTAAAGAGTAAAATCAAAATTAATATTATAATTGACTTTAAACTTTTATAGAGGACTTCTGAACCAGCTATACCTATTCTCATTTTTCTTCCTTATCAAAATCTTTAAGAAGATTTTTCATCTCTTGAACTTCTTCTTCACTTATTTTATTGTCCTTTAAAAAAGTTCTACAAAAATTTATAAAGGAACCTTGAAACAATCTGTCAATGGCTTCTTCCCTTTGTTTTTGCAAGGCTTCTTCTCTTGTAACAGTTGGTTTTATTGTGTACTTAGGATACCTTCTTGTAATTGCTCCCTTTTCTAATAACCTTCCAAAAAATGTGTAGCATGATGTTTTGCCCAAGTCATATTTTTCCTTTAATACTTTGGATAATTCTAGGGCTTGGATTTCTCCATTTTCATCTAGGCATTCCCCGTCCCACAAAACTTCCATTACCATAAGTTCTCCATTTGATAGTTCCATTATTATCACCTCATAACTTTATATTATTACCTACATTTATATTTTCATCTTGAGTATACATCGCCACTTTATTTTTGTCAAGTTTTAATATAATAGAAAAAAGTCCGGCGAAATAATTTTCCCCGAACTTTCTTCTGCACTTATATTTAAAATCCTTTTAAGCTTATTTATTAAAATCTCATAGTAATCTTTATTTTAAAACTCTATTTTAACTTTAAACAAATCTCCATCAATATCTATATCAAAGCTTGCACCATGAGCTCTCACAAAGGATGCTGCTATTGATAGTCCAAGTCCTGAACCTGCTGTTGTTCTTGATTTTTCTCCACGAGTAAATCTCTCCATAAGTTCATCTGAAGAAATGTTAAGTGGATACTTGGAAATATTTTTTATAGTTAGTTTAACTCCATCTTCTTCTGAAAGATCTACATAAACTCTTGAGTTTTCTAAGGCATACTTAGAAATATTTGAGAACAAGTTGTCTAAAACTCTTGAGAATTTTTGTCCATCAATATTAAGCATTACTTTATCTTCAGGAAGATCTGAAATTATTTCTAAATTCTTTTCTGCAATTTTGTCTTCCCACTCTCCTATTGACTGTTGAACAAGGGAATTGAAATCAAGTTCTTGCTTGTTAAGTTCTATATTATTTGATGTTGCCTTTGAAACTTCAAATAAATCTTCTATTAAGACTTTTAACTTGTTGGACTTTTCATTTATTATTCTTGCATATTCTTTTCTCTCTTCTTCTGAATTATTTTCTTTGGATAAGAGGTCAGAATAATTAATTATAGATGTCAATGGTGTCTTTAGGTCATGGCTCACATTTGTGATGAGTTCTGTCTTTAGTCTTTCAGATTTTACTGCATCTTCAATGGCAAGGTCTAAGTTTGAAGCAATATTGTTAAAATTGTCAATTATACCTTCATAAAGTCCGCCATTATTTTCTATGTTTTTCTTATAATTTCCCTTAACAATTTCACTGGACTCTCTTGAAATTTTTGCAACTTCATTTATATTTTTAAGGATGATTATATATATGAAGATTCCAAATAATATCATTGGAAATATTATCCCTTCAAGAGCAGAATAAAATATTGAAGCGAGAAATAGGAATAATAAAAATAGAACGAAGCAAATTCCAAAATAAACTATGGTAAATTTAATTTTTGCATCTTTAATATTTTTATTTTCTTCATCTATATTTGAAAATTCAGAAATAGCGCCAGTAAAAATTCTATAAATTAATGAATTTTTAACTAGATAATTTTCTGTATTCTTGTTAAATATGCTCTTCAAGATAATTACAAGGTAATTTACTGTTAGTGAAACAATTACAAGACCGATTAGATACAATAAATAGAAAACATACAAATTACTGTAGATTTGATTCATACCTGAAATTCCTGCACTAGAAACTACAAAAATTACAAATAGAATAATCACAAGTTCTATTGGAAGTTTGAAAACTTTTCTCAAGCTTTCGCTGCCGTCAACTTTTTCTATATTCATAAATATTCCAAGAAGTAGAGATAATATGGCAGAAATTATTACACTTACTCCAATTTGAAATATAACCTGTTCTCTAAATACATCTCTTTCGATATCTTTAAAAACTTCATCGTCTAATGATGTGTAATAAGCAAACTTTAGATTTTTAACATTATTATTACTATTTAATTTACTAAAGGTATCATTTAGAGCCCCCTTAAAAGACTTATCAATAAAATTGTAGTCACTATCCATAAGTCTTTGACTTTTTTGAACCTTATCAATCACTACACTATCATCAATTACCGAACCAGTAATTAAGAAGTCATTATTTCTTATTTCAATTTCTAGGGGATCAAATTCATTCTTTTCATACTCATTGGTTAAGTAAAAAGTTTTATATTCAGATTTTATTTCTGGTTGGTCTATCATGCCTTCATCCAAATAAAGTTTTGGGTCAAGTCCCTTTTCTTTTAGGGCATCTTTTTTCTTTTGAGCTTCAATTACTCCTCTATCTGTAATAACATTTCCATTTTTGTCAAAATATTTTAACTTATAAGACTTTATAGCATAGTTAAATTCTTTATAACTACTATAAAAATCATCATTGACATTTACTGACATATTTAGAGTGTTATAAATCCTATTTTCTGTCATAATTCTTTTATAAGATGAATCAGGATTCTTAGAAAAGAAATATGATCCTGCCAAAAGTGAAATAAGTGATATACCTAAAATTATTAAAGCATAATAGCTAAGTTTGTAAGAATTTTTTTTCATTATTTTCGCCTCAAATCTTCAAATTTATATCCAAGTCCCCACTGCACCTTTAAGTACATTGGCTTCTTTGGATTTACTTCGATTTTTTCTCTTATTCGCCTAATGTGAACTGTAACAGTCTTTGCCTCCATGGCTGGTTCATTCCACACGCTTTCGTAAATTTCTTCAATGGAAAAAACTCTATTTGGATTTCTCATGAGTAATTCTAAAATTTTAAACTCAATAGATGTTAGGGCAACTGGCTTATCTTCAACATAGGCAATTTTTTGAGATAAATCTAGTTTAATGCTGCCTATTTCAATAAAGTTTCTGTCGTTTTTTAAATCATAGGCATAAAATCTTCTCAAATTGCTCTTTACTCGAGCAATAAGCTCCATTGGATTGAAGGGCTTTTGAATATAATCGTCAGCACCAATATTGAGTCCAAAAATTTTGTCTGTGTCTTCTGATTTTGCAGATAAAATAATTATTGGGACTACAGAAATTTCTCTAAGCTTAATAATAGCTTCTTCGCCAGATAATTTTGGCATCATGAGGTCCATTATTATGAGGTCAATTTTTTCATTTTTAAAAATTTCTAGGGCTTCAAGTCCATCATAGGCGTAAAAAATATTAAAATTTTCATTTTTTAGATAAATTCCAATTGACCTTGCAATTTCCTTGTCATCTTCAGCAATTAAAATATTGTATTTATCCATTACATCCCTCCTCTGCCATTATAATAGCAAATAATAATTACAAAAAACTGAACAAAATTCTTACAAATTTCTTAAATAATACTTTATCAAAATTATTGGGAAATTAATATACAAAAAGTATTTTGTCCTGTAAATATTTTTCCTTTTATATTATTGTTACTTACATTTTTGTGTGCTAAAATCAGTTTGTTATAATTATATTAAAAAAAGGAGTTTATTGTGAAGGAATACTATGGAATGAAACTTGAATACGAAGTTAATGATAAGCCAAATTTTTTAAAGTCCTCCCTACTTGGATTTCAAAATATTTTAACTGCCTTTAGTGGGATTATAGCTGTACCACTTAGTATTGCAGCTATAGCAGGCACAAATGTAGCTGAGACTTCTGTACTTATATCTGCTGCCCTACTTGCCTCTGGTATTTGCTCCTTTATCCAAACCAAGGGAATATTTAAAGGCAATGCAAAGGTTGGTATTGGTCTTCCAACAATTATGGGAACAGACTTTGGCTTTGTACCACCTGCCAACGCTGTAATAAATACTATGGGCGGCGGTCTTGCAGGTTACTTTGGTGCAACTATAATGGGTGCACTCTTAGAATTGATTTTAAGCTTTTTTATTAAACCTCTACTTAAATTTTTCCCAGAAGTTGTTACAGGAACTGTTATTACCCTAATTGGTATTACTATGATGCCCGTTGCCTTTGACTGGGTTGGCGGTGGTTATGGTGCAGAAAATTATGGCGACCCACTCTTTATTGGCATTGCCGTCTTTACTTTTCTCTTAATAATTTTTATAAATCATTATGGAAGAGGATTTGTAACTACAGCTTCTGTTTTTATCGCCATGATTATTTCCTACATTATTTGTATTCCACTAAATCTTGTAGATTTTTCACAAGTTGCTGCTGCTCCTTGGATAAAAATTCCAGAACTATTCCCCTTTGGAGTTAAATTTGATTTAAAATTTGTAGTTCCCTTTATTGCAGGCTATCTTGTAACAATAATAGAAACTGTTGGGGTCATGAAAACTTTGGGAACTGTATGCGAAGTAGACTTGTCAGATAACGACATCGCAAGTGGTGTTAGAGCTGATGCCATTGGCTCAATGCTTTCTCCAGTCTTTGGTTCAGGTGCAGCACAAACCTTTAGCCAAAATGTTGGTCTTATTCCACTTACTAAGTGCGCATCAAAAAAAGTTGCTCTCTATTCATCTTTTATTTTGATAATAATGAGTTTGTGTCCTAAATTTGCAACTCTAGTATCCATTATGCCTACACCAATTCTTGGTGGTGCAGGAATTCTAATGTTTGGTACAATTATAGGCTCTGGTATGCAAGCTCTTAGCAAGGCAAAATTTTCCACAAAAAATATTATGATAATAGCTGGTGGCATTGGCGTTGGAATTGGAATAACAATGAGACCTGATATAGTTTCAAAACTTCCAAGCTTATTAGCCGCACTTTTCTCATCTGGTATTTCTGGCGGAACAATTGTGGCAGTAGTTTTAAATATATTACTTGTAGACAAAGAATATTAAATTAAAAATTTTGAAAGCATATATTATAGTGTAAGATTGATTTTTTATCTTGCACTATTTTTTTGAAAAAATTTTCTTAAATCATCTACTGTGATATAATGATAAAAGAAATTCTCTTTTGAAAGGATAATTACATGAAGGATTTTTTGACAAGACCAGCTTGGATTGAGATAGACCTTGACAAATTTGAAAATAATATGAAAGTCATAAAAAATAAAATTACTACTGGTACTGAAATTATGAGCGTTGTTAAGAGTGATGCTTATAGACTCGGAGCTATTCCCCTATCTTATGTTTCAAATGAACTGGGAATAAAATTTTATGCAGTGGCAACTTTAGAAGAAGCTTTAAGACTTAAAAAGGAATTTCCAGATGCTAATATTTTAATTCTTGGCTACACACCAGCCAATCTTTTTGAAGATGCAATAAAAAATGAAATTACCTTAACGATTTTTAGCCTTGAAGACGCAATTTCATTAGAAGAAAAAGCAAGAGAAATTGGCAAAAAAGCTAAAATTCATCTTGCAGTTGACAGTGGAATGTCACGAATTGGTTTTATTCCAAGTGAAGATTCCTTAAATGAAGTGACAAAAATATTGGAATTAGAAAATGTATATGTAGAAGGAATTTTTTCTCACTTCGCAGCTTGTGAATCAGACCCAGAATTTACCAAAAAACAATTCACTTCTTTTACAAATTTTATCAAAGAAATTGAAAATTGCGGCTACAATTTTAAGTACAAACATATAGCAAACTCTTCCTCTGTTTTATACCACAGAGAATATGATTTAGATATGGTTAGACCTGGAATTATTCAGTTTGGCTATACAGACAGCAAAAAAATGCCTGAAGAATTTGGATTAAAGGAAATTCTTTCAATTAAGGCACAAATTGCTTCTATAAGAGAAGTTAAATCTGGCGAAACCGTTGGCTATGAAAGATTCTATAAGTGCGACAAAGATACAAAAGTTGTCACTCTTCCCCTTGGCTATGCCGATGCCTTTCCAAGAATTTTGTCAGAAAAAATTGAGGTTCTAATAGGTGGAAAGAGATGTAAGCAAATTGGCTTAATCTGTATGGACCAAATGATGGTCGATGCAAGTGGAGTTAATTGTGAAGTTGGAGATGAGGTTGTATTAATTGGTAGACAAGGCAATGAAGAGATAAGAATTAGAGATATTTGTCAATTCTCTGGCGACTGTGAAACTTCCTTTATTACTCATTTTAACAGAAGACTTCCAAAATATTATTATAGACATGGTAAACTTGTACATGTAAGCAGTATGAACTAAAAATCTTAAAATCAAAATAACCCCTAAGTCTCTATTTGAGATTTAGGGGTTTTCTGCATAAAAAGAGAGCACATGGCTCTCTCAATCTTATTCTTCTTCAGTTACCTCTTCTGCAGGTTTTTCAACCTCTTCTGAATCTAGCTTTTCTTTTACTGCATAATATTCTTTAAATATTACATCTTCTAATTCTTTTCTTGCTTCGGCATTAATTGGATGAGCAATGTCTCTGTATTCTCCGTTTGAAAGTCTTCTGCTTGGCATTGCTAAAAATAATGATTCATTTCCTTCTATTATTTTTATATCGTGAAGCACAAATTCGTTGTTAAAGGTTACAGATACTATTGCTTTAAGTTTTCCTTCAGTTGGTAATTTGCGAAGTCTCACATCTGTTATGTTCATACAAGTATCATCCTCTCTTTCTTTATCATATTATAGCATAACTTCAGTGCATAATAAATAACATAATTAAATATTTTCACATATTTTAATTAAGAGCTCTATTATTATTTATTTCTTAATAAAATTTTGTGATATAATTATAAAGAATTGGAGGAAGTAAATTGTTTGAAATTAATATAGATGATAGTAAGTATAAAAATATATTTTTTATAGGAATTGGCGGCATTAGTATGTCTGCTCTTGCTGAACTTATGCTTTACAAGGGTTACAATGTATATGGCAGCGACAGAAGTCATTCCATTAATACAGATAAATTAGAAAAAAATGGTGCTACAATTTTTTACGAGCACAAGAAAGAG
>UMIY01010126.1_pt1 | contig 13209 bp, 10 predicted proteins | sample 1965921 | NCBI WGS metagenome assembly UMIY01 (sample SAMEA4836134, study PRJEB28245) | human gut metagenome | biome: gut microbiome; material: fecal sample | place: Denmark | collected 2008
TGTGAGCTTATTTTATTACTATATAATCGTATATTGCGGGGAATATCTGCGCCGCATACACGTTGAACAGCACTACGCCCGCAATGAGCGCGGCCGCAACGAGCGCGCCTACCAAATCGCGCCAGCCGAAGGTGAGCTTTTTGTATTTTGTGCGGTTTTTGCTGCCCGAATAACAGCGCGCATCCATAGCGTCGCCCAGCTCCTCCGCGCGCCTGAACGCGCTTATTAAAAGAGGTATGAGTATGGGCACGACCGCCTTTATGCGCTTGAAAATGTTGCCGCTTTCAAAGTCGGCGCCCCTCGCCTTCTGCGCCGCGATTATTCGGTTGGTTTCGTCAATCAGCGTGGGGATAAAGCGCAGGGCTATGCTCATTATGAGCGCCAGCTCGTGCACGGGGAATTTTATCCATTTGAGCGGTGTTAAAAGACTTTCTATGCCGTCGGTGAGGCGCACGGGCGTTGTGGTGAGCGTAAGCACCGCCGAGGCCATTACCAGAAGGAACAACCTGAGCAGCAGGAACACCGTGAACACTATTGCCTCGCGGTATATCTTTATTATGCCCCATTCCGCCAGAAGGTGCTCGCCGCCGTGGAAAAACAGGTTTAAAACCGAAGTTAGAATGAGTATGAAAATTATGCCCTTGACCGAGCGGAGCACCGAGCCGAAGGGCACGCGCGCCGCTATTACCGCCGCCGCAAGCACTATTGCGCACAGTATCATTCCGTAAAACGTCTGCGCCACGAATATAGCCACGATATACGCAATCAAAAACAGCAGTTTGGTGCGGGGGTCCATAGAATGGACGAAAGATTTTGCGGGGTAGTACTGGCCGAACGTTACGTCGTTAAGCATCGCCTTCACCCCCTTCGAACAGACTTATCGCCTTGTCTGCAAAGTCCTCGCAGGTAAAATCGGTATCCACCTCTATCCCGTGCGACGAAAGCCTCGCGCACGCCTTTGCCGTGAGGGGCACGTCCAGCCCGAGCGAGGTTAGCTCTTCGGCTTTTTTGAACAGCTCGCGCGGGGTAAGGCAGTCTGCAACCGCGCCTTCGGATATTACGGCGGCACACGTGCAGTTATCGGCAATCTCGTCCATATCGTGCGACACGACTATCACCGTCGAGCACCACTCGCGGTGAATTTTGTGCAGAAGTTCCATTATCTCCTGCTTGCCGAGGGGGTCGAGCCCCGCGGCGGGTTCGTCGAGTATGAGTATATGGGGGCGGCTTACTATTACGCCCGCTATCGCAACGCGCCTCTTCTGTCCGCCCGACAAATCGAAGGGCGACTTGTCCTTCACCTCTTCGTAGGAGAGGCCGACCATCTCTATCGCGTCGCGCACGGCGGCCTCGGTCTCCTCGGCGGATATGCCCTTGCGGAAGTTTTTGAGGCCGAACGCCACGTCGGCAAACACCGTTTCGGCGAACAACTGATATTCGGGGTACTGAAACACCATACCCACGCTTTCGCGCAGTTTAAGAAAGTTGCACTTTTTATCGGCGAGGTTGAAAGGGCCCACCGTAATCTGCGGAAGAATTGGCGCCGCCTGTCCCTTTTTAGGTTTTTTGGGGCGGTACTTCTTCTGCGCCTGCGGCAGCTTTATAAGAGCGTTGAGGTGCTGAACGAGCGTTGACTTGCCGCTGCCCGTATGGCCTATTATGCCGAAAAATTCGCCCTCGTCTATGTGCAGGTTTATGCCGCTGAGCGCCTTAGAGGCAAACGGCGATTTTGCCGAATACGTGAAGGTGAGGTCGCTTACGTCTATATCCCATTCGTGCGCATTTTGCGCAATTGGTGCAGGGATATATGCCGACGAATTGTGTTTTGCGCCCCTCTTTTCAACCTCGGCGGCAATCTCGTCGGCGAGGTCTTCGGGCGAGAGGCAGTCGGCCACGGCTATGCCCGCGCCCTGCAACCGTTTGCATATCCTGCCTATGCGCGGCAGGCTTAAATTGTATGCTTCCAGCCGCTCGCTGTGCATAAATATTTCGGCGGGCGTGCCCTCCATTACAATCTCGCCCCTGTTCATAACTATCGTGCGGTCGGCAAGGAGGGCCTCCTCCATAAAGTGGGTGATGAGTATAACCGTCATACCCTCTTCCCTGTTCAGGCGGGACACGACTCCCATTACCTCCCTTCTGCCGCGGGGGTCGAGCATTGCGGTCGATTCGTCCAGAATTATTATGTCGGGCTTAATGGCAAGCACGCCCGCGATTGCGATGCGCTGTTTCTGCCCGCCCGAAAGGCGCGAAGGCGTGCCCGTGCGGAACTCTTCCATTCCCACGGCTTTAAGCGCCCAGTCTATGCGCCTGCCTATCTCTTCGCGCTCTATGCCTATGTTTTCGGGGCCGAAAGCCACGTCGTCTTCGATAATCGAGGCGACCATCTGGTTGTCGGGGTTCTGAAAGACTATGCCCGCGCGGCGGCGTATGGCAACGGGGTTCTTGCCCTCGGAAGTGTCCAGCCCGAACACCGTAACTTTGCCCGAATCGGGCAGAAGCAGTCCGTTTATCAGGCGGGCGAGCGTGGATTTGCCGCTTCCGTTATGCCCTATGATTGCAAGGAACTCGCCGTTTTTTACCCTGAGAGAAAGATTGCTGACTGCGGGCACGGGCTGTTCGTTGTATGAAAAAGTGACGCCGTCGAAGATAACCGCGTCCTCGTTCCCGTCTGCCCCGGCCGCCTGTTCGGCGGGAGTATTTTCTCCTGCGGGGGCTTTTAAATTTTCTTCGGTCGGCGCACCTTCGGGCGCGCCTTCATTCTTTTCCTTATTCTGCATTTTTTACCTTTATTTGCAAAGATTATAGCAAAAAGCCGAAATTTTAACAACAATTTACGCTTTATTTTTTTCAAAGCGCTGTAAAAAGTTTGTGAACTTTATTAAAACAGGGCAAAAAATGACCTTTTGCGAGGGCTTTGGAGCCCTTTATAAAAATATATTGAAAATATATTTCAGCGGGATATTGACTTTTAAAAATTTATGATTTATAATAATTTTGTGTGAAAACCACACAAATGTTATTGATTTTGTAAAGAATATCAAACGGAGGTTTTATTGATGAAAAAGTTGACTATCGACGGTAATACCGCCGCCAGCCACGTTGCGTACGCCTTTTCGGAAGTAGCGGCGATTTATCCCATTACGCCCTCTTCCCCTATGGCGGAAGTCGCCGACGAATGGGCGACCGCAGGCAGAACCAATATGTGGGGGCAGAAAGTTAAGATTGCAGAAATGCAGTCCGAAGGCGGCGCGGCAGGCGCCGTGCACGGCTCGCTCTCCGCAGGCGCGCTGACCACCACGTTTACCGCTTCGCAGGGTCTGCTTCTTATGATTCCCAATATGTACAAGATTTCGGGCGAACTGCTGCCTATGGTAATGCACGTTTCGGCGCGCGCCTTAGCTGCACACTCGCTCAACATATTCGGCGACCACGCCGACGTTATGGCTTGCCGCCAGACCGGTTTTGCAATGCTGTGCGATTCTTCCGTTCAGGAAGTTATGGACCTCGCGCTCGTTGCTCACCTCTCCACCCTTAAATCGCGCGTTCCCTTCATCAACTTCTTCGACGGTTTCCGCACCTCGCACGAAGTTGCCAAGATTGACGTTTGGGACGAGGCTGACGACTATGCAGAGATAAGGGCCATCTGCGACGAGGCAGGCATTGCCGCAGACGTTGCAGACTTCAAGAGCCGCTCATTGAACCCCGAGCACCCCATCCAGAAGGGCACCGCGCAGAACGGCGACACCTACTTCCAGAACAGGGAGACGGCGAACAGCTACTACGAAGCTACCCCCGCAATCGTTCAGAAGATGATGGACCTCGTTTCCTCCAAGTGCGGAAGAAACTACCACCTCTTCGACTATGTGGGCGCGCCCGACGCGGAAGAAGTTATAGTTGCAATGGGTTCGGCCTGCGAGACCATAGAAGAATCCATAAACAAACTCAACGGTATGGGCAAGAAGTACGGCCTTGTTAAAGTGCGCCTTTACAGGCCCTTCGTTGCAGACGCGTTCGTTGCAGCCCTTCCCAAGACGGTTAAAAAGATTGCCGTACTCGACAGGACCAAGGAACCCGGCTCTCTCGGCGAACCTCTGTACCTCGACGTATGCTCGGCGCTCCTCGAAAAGGGCGTGACCAAGGCAAAGGTTGTGGGCGGCAGATACGGCCTCGGCTCCAAGGAGTTCACCCCCTCGATGGTGCTCGCCGTATACAAGAACTTAGAGCAGAAAGCGCCCAAGAACCACTTCACCATAGGTATTTACGAAGACGTTACCAACAGCTCGCTCGACTTCTCTGAAAAGTTCGACGCCGCTCCCGCAGGTTCGACCTCGTGCAAATTCTACGGCCTCGGCTCCGACGGTACGGTAGGCGCCAACAAGAACTCCATAAAGATAATAGGCGACCACACCGATAAGCACGCACAGGCTTACTTCTTCTACGATTCCAAGAAGTCGGGCGGCATAACCGTATCGCATCTCCGTTTCGGCGATACGCCCATACAGTCGGAATACCTCATCGACTCCGCCGACTTCGTTCAGTGCTCCAACCCCTCGTACATCACCCGTTACGATATGACGAGCGACATAAAAGAGGGCGGCACCTTCCTCATCAACACCGACGCAACGACGGTTGAAAAGCTGGAAGAATTCCTGCCCGCAAAGGTTAAGCAGGACATCGCCAAAAAGCACATCAACCTGTACGTTATCGACGCCATTCACATCGCGGCGCAGCTGGGTCTCCGCGGCAGGACGAACACAATTCTTCAATCGGCATTCTTCCGCGTAAATCCCCAGATTATGCCCTACGACAAGGCCATCGAATATATGAAGTATATGGCCAAGAAGTCCTTCGGCAGGAAGGGCGACGCCGTAGTTCAGATGAACTATAACGCTATCGATTCCGCCGCAGGCGACAACCTCGTAAAGATTGACGTTCCCGCAGAGTGGGCAAACGCAACCACGGGCGCGGCAATGCACGAGGGTCACGCAGACAAGTACTATCAGGAGATAATCAAGCCCATCCTCTATTTGCAGGGCGACAAGCTCAAATCTTCGCAGTTCAACGCAGACGGACACGTTCCCACCGGCACCACCAAGTTTGAAAAGCGCGGCGTTGCGGTGAACGTACCCGAAATCATTCAGGACAAGTGCATACAGTGCGGCACCTGCTCGTTCGTATGTCCTCACGCCTGCCTCCGTCCCGCACTCGTTGCAAAGGACGCGACGGACAAGCCCGAAACTATGGTAATCGTAAAGGACGCAATCGGCATCCCCGGATATCAGTACAAGATGCAGGTTTCTCCCCTCGACTGTATGGGTTGCGGCGTGTGCGCTACCGTATGCCCCGTAAAGGACGGCGGCGCCATAAAGATGATTCCTCTTGCAGAATCGCTTGAAAAGGGCGAAGACAAGAACTGGGAGTATGCGGTAGACCTTCCCGCGGTAGACACCTCCAAGTTCAAGAAAGAGACGGTAAAGGGCTGCCAGTTCTGCACTCCTCTCTTCGAGTTCTCGGGCGCGTGCGCAGGCTGCGGCGAAACGCCTTACGTAAAAGTAATCACCCAGCTCTTCGGCGAAGATATGATAATTGCCAACGCAACGGGCTGCTCGTCGATATACGGCGGTTCTTCGCCTACGTGCCCCTACACCACCAACAAAGAGGGACGCGGCCCCGCCTGGGCAAACTCGCTGTTCGAAGACAACGCAGAGTTCGGCTATGGTATGAACCTTGCTTACACCGCAAGGCGCAACGCCGTAAAGGGCAAAGTTGAAAAACTTGCAACCCTTTGGGACGGCGAAGGCAAGGCCGCCTGCGAGGCTTACCTTGCCGCATTTGAAGACAGGGAACCTTCGAAGAAGGCTTCCAAAGAGCTTATAAAATACCTTGAAGGATGCAAGGACTGCGGTTGCGAGGCTGATACGCTCGTAAAAGAAATTCTTGCAGACAAAGACTGCCTTGCCAAGAAGTCCATCTGGATATTCGGCGGCGACGGCTGGGCATACGACATCGGCTACGGCGGACTTGACCACATTATCGCAGAGGGCGAAGACGTGAACATCCTCGTTCTCGACACCGAAGTATACTCCAACACCGGCGGCCAGGCTTCCAAGTCCACCAACATCGGCGCGGTTGCCAAGTTCGCCTCCGCGGGCAAGAGGGTTAAGAAGAAGGACCTTGGTATGATTGCCAAGACCTACGGCTATGTATACGTAGCGCAGTGCGCTATGGGCTCTAACCCCGCACAGTTCCTCAAAGCAATAAGCGAGGCAGAGGCTTACCACGGACCTTCGCTCATCATCTGCTATGCACCCTGCATCAACCACGGCATCAATATGACCAAGAGCCAGCTCGAAGAGAAGGCGGCAGTTGACTGCGGTTACTGGCAGCTTTACAGGTACAACCCCGTAGGCGAAGTGTTCACGCTCGACAGCAAGGCCGACCCCGACTTCGGCGCATACCAGAACTTCCTTGCAAGCGAAACGAGGTATTCCTCGCTTGTAAAGACCCAGGGCGCAGACGTTGCGGGCGAGCTCTTCAAACAGACCGAAGAGTCTGCAAAAGAGAGGCTTGAAGGCTATAAAAAGCTCGCAGGCAAAGAATAATCAATAACAACTTCCGTTTTTAAAAAGCGGCGCAAGGCTGTTCGCCTTGCGCCGCTTCATTTTATAAGCTATTGTAAAAAGCCCTGAATTGAAATATCTGTGACACAGATAACTGCATACAAAAGAATTATTGAATGATATAATTTTGCTTCATTAAAAGATAAAGGAGAATAAAATGTCGGCCATTGAAGAGTTATATTGCGGCACACGCGGCAATTGCGAGTGCATAATACAGAGCGAGGAATACAAAAAAATTTTGGAAAAGTGTGCAGAACTTTCAACACTTCTGAATGAGGGGCTTGACGAACGGCAAAAAAGTCTTTTGTTTGACCTCACCGTTGAGCAGGGCGGGCTTGAACACGAAAGCAATTTGGCGCACTTTGCCGAGGGTTTCAGATTGGGACTTGCACTCGCAGCCGAAAGTCTTTTGAATAAATAAAGTCACAGATTAAATCAAGGCGCCCGCGGCTTTCGCCGCGGGCGCCTTGATTTTTTACTTTTTAATCTTTTGTGACGGTGAGTGTATAGCTGAACTTGCTTCCACCGCCTTTTTCAAAATTGACAAAGGGTTTTAAAGTAAACTCGCGCGGGAATGCGGGGTTATCGTTTATGCCCCACCACGGCTCCACGCATACATAGTCGCCGCCGTTTTCGTTCGACCAGAAGGCAACCACGGGGCAGTCTGAGCGGTATTCGTAAGTATAGCCGTCCTGGGTGCGCGCATATATCGCCCCGCCCGAGAGCGAGCCGAGCTGGAATGTTTTGCACTCAGCAAAAAACGCCTTATCCGCAACGAAGCGTTTAAGCTCGGGAAGTTTGGCCGTACCCCCTTCAAGCGGATATATTACGGGGTGTTCGACGTTTTCAAACTCGATTACGGCGCTGCCGCCCGGCGCGCGCATACCGGGGTGTCCGCCCACGTAGAAGGGCATCGTACCGCCAAGCGACTGCACGAAGTAGGTAATTTTCACCGTATTTTTTTGCAGCTCGTAGGTTATAGAGAAATTGAAGTCGTAAGGATAGCTCTCTTTGGTGTGCGAATCGGACGAGAACGAAAGCGTGATTTTATCCTCGCCCTCCTTTGCCGCCGAAAGCACGGCATAGCGTGCCAGCCCGTGCGATTTGAGTTCGTAGGTTTTGCCGCACACTTCAAACGACGCGGCGTGGCCGATAATGGGGAAGATTACCACGTCGCGGCTCTTCCACGCCTCGCCGCCCTGCCACAGGCGCTCTTCGTTTTCGGGCTTGTAGACGAGCGAGTGCATTGCACCGCCCTCGTCGTTCACCGTAAGTTTAATGTATTCGTTTTCTATTGAATGAAGCATATTCTTCCCCCTTTAAGGCGCTTTTTACGCCATATATTTAAAACACTTAACGTTTCAACGCGTAACTTTTGCGGTTGAGATTTATCTGCCGTTTCCCTTCGGGAGCCACGGCAGGGCAGCGGGCATAGCCCTCGCGTGACTTCGGCTGACGCCTCCGCTCGAAATGACACATAGGACGTCGACACGGGTTCGTAAAGGCATATTCCCGCAGCAAATTTCAGCGCGGCAGCCCGCGCGTTAAAAAATTTGCAAGGAATAAATTTTTAACCATAGCCACTTCTAAACTTATTACGCCGAAAAAAGAGCAGCAGGGTTCCCCTGCGATACCTCTTTTTACGACAACAATTTAAATCTCACGGAATTTGTTTTTTCGTAGCAAAAAGAAATTCGTGAACTCCTTTCCAAATAATTTATGACGAAAAAATGCAAGGCTGAATTTAGTTCAGCCGTTAAGCATTTTTACGACCGTACAAAACCCTCGCCCAAAAAAAAGTTTTTGGGCGAAAAGTGTTACTCCCACGGCAAAGTCTGTCCGCCGAGAATGTGAATGTGCAGATGGAACACCGACTGCCCCGCGTCCTCACCCTGGTTTACCACAAGGCGATAGCCCTTTTCACAGCCGTTTTCGGCAGCTATCTGCGGAATTTTTTCCAGCATATACTTCACAAGCTCCGCCCTCTTTTCGTCCATTTCCGAAAGCAGTTTGAAGTGGTCTTTGGGCACGGCCAGAAGGTGCACCTTGGCCTTGGGCTCTATGTCTTTGAACACGAGCATTTTATCGTCTTCGTAAACCTTTGCAGAGGGAATTTCGCCCCTTATAATCTTGCAGAAAAGGCAATCGTCTTTAAGCATATAATATCTCCTGAAAATCCGCGCGCCGCGCGGTTAATTACCAAAAAATCGCATTATTTGCGGCATATGTGCGGGGCAATTTAAAAAATTACCTCGCCGAAGGCCCCGTCTTTAAAAGGCTTTACAAGCCGCACATTGCATATTTTTCCGCGCAGGTCGCCCGCGCAATATACCTTTATGTAGCTGCCCGTATAGCCCGCCGTGCAGTCCCCTTCCATATCCTCGAAGATGACCTCCTGCACGCTGCCGATATTTTTTTCGACGAACTTTGCCGCCGCGACCTCGCCCGCTTCAAGCAGTCGGTGCAGGCGGGCGCTCTTGATATCAGGCGGAACGTCCTTCATCTTATACGCCGCCGTACCCTCGCGCGGGGAGAAGGCGAAGGCGTGAACGCGCGCAAAGCGCGCTTCTTCGATTATCGAAAGACTGTCCGCAAAATCTTCCTCCGTTTCGCCCGCAAAACCCGCAATAATGTCGGTAGTTATGGCCGCTTCGGGGAAGTATTTATATATCAGCGCGCACTTTTCAAGGTACTGCGCGCGCGTGTAGCGGCGGTTCATCGCCCGCAGAACGCAGTCGCTCCCGCTCTGCAAAGAAAGGTGAAACTGCGGCGCAAAGTTTTTAAGATTTCTGCACGCCTGCAAAAAGCGTTCGTCTATCACTCCGCACTCCACCGAACCCAGCCTTACCCGCTTTTCAAGCGATGCAAGAACGCCTAAAAGCCCCGCAAGGTCGCAGTTTTCGTAGCAGTAGGCCGATATGTTGATGCCCGTCAGCACCACTTCGGCACAGCCGCAGTTTTGCGCCTCGCACAAAATTTCTTCGGGCGCGCGGCTGCGCACCCTGCCGCGTAGGTATGGTATTACGCAGTAACTGCAAAAGTTGTTGCAGCCATCCTCTATCTTAATGAACGCGCGCGTGCGCGCCTGCATAGGCTCGGGCAGAATTTCGTAGCCCTGCGAATTGTTCACACAGGCATATTCCGCGCCCAACCGGTGCGCAAGCGCGGCGATAAGCTCGTTTTTGCGGCGGGCGCCGCCCACGTAGAACACTCCCTTTTCTTTGAACGCCGCGGCGTCCTTTTCAGAGGCACAGCCGACCACGAACACCTTTGCTTCGGGGCTAAACTTCCTTGCGCGGGCAACCAGCTGGCGGCTCTTTTTTTCGGCCTCGCGCGTGACTGCGCAGGTGTTTAAAACGTATATATCTGCGGGGCAAAGCCTGTCTGTCACCTCTATGCCCCAGCTTTTAAGCGCCGACATTACCGAGGCCGACTCCACCTCGTTCACCTTGCAGCCGAGGGTAAAAACGCACGCCTTCATTGCAGTTCCCCCAGTTCGAAGAGGGCTATCGCGCACAGCGAAATTGCCGCCGTTTCGGCGCGGAGTATGCGCTTGCCGAGCGTTATGCCCTTGAAGCCGTACTTCTCGCGCGCCAGCGCGTACTCCTCCTCGGCAAAGCCGCCCTCGCTGCCCACAACGAGCGCCGTAGAGCCCGAAAGTTTGCGCATATCTGCCTGCGAATTGCGCTCGAACTCGCACGCAAACAGCTTGTTTTGATAATCGCCGCACGAGGCCAGAGCGTCTTCAAACTTTTCAAAAATTTCAACCGAAGGCGCGACCGAACGCATACACTGCTTGGTGGCCTCCCTTGCGACCTTGTTCAGCCTTTCCAGCTTGGACGGGGTGAGGTAGGCGGCGCAGTATTTTGAGCCGAACACGCCTATCGAACTCACTCCGAGCTCGGTGGCTTTCTGCACAATCAGTTCGGTCTTGTCGCCTTTGAGCGCGCCGCATAAAAGGCGCACCCTTGCGGAAGGTTCCCTGTCGCCCACGGTAAAACCCGTTATGTGCGCCGTCATTTCGCGCTTGCCGCACGCGGCGATGATTGCGGAATATTCCCTTCCGCTGCCGTCCAGAAGAGTGATTTCGGCGCCGACCGAAAGGCGGAGCACGTTTTTGGCGTGGTTGAACTGTTCGCCCGCAAGAATAACTTCGTTTTCGGCGGGGTAATCTATTATGTTTTCGGTTAAAAATCGCTTTGGTGCAGACATATTTTTCTTCGTATTTTTCTTCTTAGTTTAATAAATTGGGTCGCATATATGCCGCAAATAACGCGCCGTACGGCAGATACTGTGCGGCAGCTACGCGGTTATTTTTCAATTATTTTTTGTAAAAGCGCAGGCGTACCATTCGCCCTTGTTCACCGTCTTTATATGGGCAAATCCTTCTGCCGCAAACGCCTGCAACACGCCTTGCAGCTTTTCCTTTATGATGCCCGAAAGTATGAGCGTTCCGCCCGCCTTTACGTGCGCGGGCAGGGTGGGCGCAAGGCGGCACAGCACGTCGGCCGTTATGTTTGCCAAAGCTATATCGGCAACTATTTCGCAGTCGCCAATCAGGTCGGTGCGCTTTACCGAGCATCTTTCCAAAACGCCGTTCAGTGCGCAGTTATGCTCTGCGCTGGCGGTGGCGACGGGGTCGATATCGGTGAGGTAGGCATACTTTGCGCCCAAAAGGACGGCAGATATGCCCAAAATACCGCTTCCGCACCCCACGTCGAGGCACACGCTTTCGGGCGTGAGGTACTCCTGCAACAGTTCGAGGCACATCGAAGTAGTTTCGTGCTCGCCCGTGCCGAATGCCATATTGCTGTCCAGCCGCACTATCGCCTCGCCGGGCTGTTTTTCGTACTTTATCCATTCGGGCACCACCACTACCCTGCCGCCGATGTGTATGGGGCGGAAGTGCTTGCGCCATATTTCTATCCAGTCGTCGCCCTCCACCGTGCGAATGGTTATTTCGAGCGAACCGAGCGGCAGGCAGCCGTCGCAATTCTTTTTAACCTCCTCTATGTCCCTGCGTATTTCGGGCAGGTATGCGGGAGCGTCTTCCACGGTTACGAACGCCTTGACGAGCGCCTCGCCCGTATCCTTTGTAAGGTCTTCGTCCATATAGTCCCAATACATTACCTTGTCGCGCTGCAAGGCGATTACGTCCTTCACGTCTGATATGGCTACGCCGTAGTTTGAATAGCGCCACATAACGTCGGCGACGAGCTCGCTCCCCTCGCTGGTGGTGTGAACGGTGACTTCTGTAAATTTCATATTTATCCCCGTATGGCGGCAGCAAGCGGCAAGGGCCGCAAATAAGATAAGCCGCGCAATCTGATTGTTGTTTTATACAAATATTGTAACACTGCGGCGGCGGTTTTGCAAGCATTTGCAAAACCGCCGCCGCATACGCATTATAAAGTCAGTGTATTGTGCGCCGAAAGTTTAAATTCAGGACGTTTACAATGGGCGCCCAATCATTCCTTATGTTCGGCAATATATTCCACCGCGGCGTGCGCGGCTATGTTGCCCTCGCCAACCGCCTTGGCGTACTGATAGGGCCTGCCCGTGCAGTCACCCGCGGCGAACACTCCCGCGATGTTGGTGCGGCACTGTCTGTCTGCCACTATGTGCCCGCCGTCGGTAGCAAGGCCGTGCAGGAGGGTTGAGGGCGACACCGAAGAGCGCAGTATGAACACGCCGTCCACCGCCCTTTCGCCGTCGGCAAACACAAGTTTTTCCACCTTCATTCCGCCCTCGATTGCCTTGGGCGCCTTCATCACGATTTCGACGTTATCCGCCTTTACCGAGCAATCTTTATACATAGGCATAAGGTATACCTTTCCCGCAAGCGAAGAAAGATATTCGGCCTCGTGCTCGAAAGACTTATCGAACAGCAGCACGCCTATCGTCTTGCCCTTGTATAAAAAGCCGTCGCACGTGGCGCAGTAGCTTACGCCGCGGCCCAGAAACTGCTCTTCGCCTGCAAACGGCTTTGCGTTGATTACGCCCGTGCAAAGAATTATCGTTCGGCTTTCGTAAGTTTCCGTCCCTGCGGTGACGGCGAACCTGCCCGATAAATCGTATACGGCGGTTATGACGGCCGTCTGCGGCTGCATGCCCATAGAGGCGGCGTGGTTTGAAAAAGTCCACGCAAGCTGTTTGCCCGTGACGTCGGGAAGGCCGGGGTAGTTGCGCACCAGCTCTGCCGAGGCGGCTTTTTTGGACTGTTCGGCACTGCCAAACCAAAGGAAATTTTTGCCGAGAATTTTTAAATTTATGGCAGCCGATACCCCCGCGGGACCGGTGCCGATTACGATGCAATCATAGAGCATAATTTCTACCCGAAAATTAAAGATTATACTTTATTTTAAACAAAACAGCCGACATATAAACGCCGCGAAGGCAAACGCGCCTTCGCGGCTGTTTTTTAAGTTTGAGATTTATCTGCCGTTTCTCTTAGACTCACTCCGTTTGAAAGACAATGGGTATATGGCTGAGATTTCTCCGCTCGCTTCGCTCGGTCGAAATGACAAATAAGATAGTTTGATACAGGTTCAGAGAAGCAAATACTTTGCCGTAAAAAAAGCTAATC
>UMIY01045566.1_pt1 | contig 13196 bp, 11 predicted proteins | sample 1965921 | NCBI WGS metagenome assembly UMIY01 (sample SAMEA4836134, study PRJEB28245) | human gut metagenome | biome: gut microbiome; material: fecal sample | place: Denmark | collected 2008
ATATTTACAGTATCTCCATATTCTAAGTTTGGCACTGTTCCACTATTACCAATGTTCGTCCAGCTTCCGGCTGACGTACCATTTATTTGATACTCTATACTATAGCTTGTATCTGTGCTTATATCTATACTTGCACTTCCATCAGCCCATTCTGGCTCGCTTACTGTTATTTGATCTCCTAGTATATCAGAGCCTCCTGGTATATTTGTTGTAGTTTGATTTAATAATGTGCCTGAGCCCATGTTGCCTGATTTGTCTGCTTTTACTTCTACTTTTACATCATAGCTTATTCCTGATTGCAAATTACTAAATGTATATGTGCTTTGTGCTATATCTGTTGCTTGTGCTACATAACTTCCATCGTCTTGGCTACTTTGTTTAATATAGTATGTGTATGTTGGACTTGATATCATTCCACTTTCATTATCGCTTGCCTCAACTCTTACACTTACACTATTACTTGTATTGCCAGTTGATGTAACATTTACCGTTGGTGGGGTTGTATCCTCTATTGTAATGCTTACATTCTCACCATCATTTGTTCCATCTGTTAGGTGAATATTTACTTTATCTCCTGGATTTAAGTCTGGTATTTTTCCATCTTCTCCTACTGGTAGCCATTCTCCTTCATCACCAACTTGGTACTCTATGTCAAAGTCTGTATTTGTGTCTACTGTTATTGTTGCTTTTCCGTCATTCCATTCTGGCTCACTTATTGTTATTGTGCCATCTTCTAATGCTCCGTCTCCTCCTGGTATGCTACCTGTAGTTTGATTTAGCAATGTCCCTGTTCCAGTGTTGCCTGCTTTATCTGCTTTTACTTCTACTTTTATATCATAACTTATATTTGGTGTTAAGTTTATAAATGTATATGTGTTTTCTGGTATATTGCTTGCTCCACTTGGTACTTGATAACTTTCATCACCTTGTGAGCTTTGTTTAATATAATATGTGTATGTTACGCTGTCTGCCATACCGCTTTGGTTATCTGCTACTTGTACTCTTACTCCTATGCTACTGCTTGTGTTTCCATTTAAGCTTACATTTACTACTGGTGGTATTGTATCTTCTATTGTTGTTTGTTGTATTTCACTTGTATTTGTTTCTGTACCATCTGTAAGTCTAGCATATACTGTATTTCCATGTCTTAATCCAGTTATACTTTGTCCACTTGTTATGGTTATCCATTGTCCTGAAGTGCTATTTATTTGGTATTGTAATGTATATCCTGACTCTGTTGTAGAAATTGGCATATTCGCTGTGCCATCTCCTTGCCATTGTACCTCACCAAATGTTATGGTATTATCTGGTATTTCTACTGCTCCTGTACCTAGTTGTACAGTGACTGTTTTTTCTATTGTTGTGTCTCCAATAGTTACTGTTACCTTTATATCATAGCTTGTATTATTCTCTAATCCATTAAATGTAAATGTATTGCTTGAGTTTGTTCCTGCTTCTTGCCAAGCTTCTTCTCCTTCTTCTGTCTTTTTATATGAATATGTGTATTCTCCTCCATCTACATTTTTTGTAAATACTTCTACACTTACACTTGTTTCTGTTTTATCTGTTACTTTTATGCTACTTATACGTGGCTCGTTATTTTTTCCTACATATTCTATGTCCAAGTCACCGTCTGGTTTTGGTGTTACTTCAAATACGTAGTCTCCGTCTGTTGTTACATCATAGCTTCCGTCTCCATTATCTTCTACATCTGTGTCTTTATCTCCTATTATGCCTTCGTCTTCTATTATGTCGAAATAATGGTCTGGGTCTATTTCGCCTTGTCCATCAATAAAGGCTGAGCCCTTTGCCATTTCTAGTTGCTCTTGCACTTGTGCTATTGCTGTCATTTCTGCTGCTTGTTGTGCTCGTGTTATTAAGCCATTTTCTCCAAAGGTGAAGTTTATGGCTATTGTTGATAGAATTATGATGATTACTATTGTGATTACTAGTGCAACTAATGTGATAGCTCGATTGCTTTTTAATTTGCTCTTCAATTTTCTCCCTCCTTCTTTTTCTTGAAACTAGGTAACAGATTTAAATCTGTCACCAGTGTTTTACTGGTTTGTGCTTTATGCCTTTTCTTGTTTTTTTGTGTTGAAGTTCTTTTTTCAATGCACATTTCTTGTGTTATCATTCACACAATCCCTCCTCCTTTTTTTCTTTTGAATTTCACATAGAAAATTATGTTACGAATTTCTATATATATTAATAAGATTTAGCACCTTATTTTATTCAAAGAAATCTTATCATAACTGCTTTTATTTTGCAAGCGTTTTTGCTTGCTTTTATAGAATATAAAAAGGCAGACTATTTCTCGCTTTTTCTTGCTTTTCATAGTCTACCCATTTTTTTATTTTATATTCTATTTTTGCTAAATTTTTACTGCTTTTTTTGTGTGCTTTGCAGTTAATTTTTGCATAACAAATAAAGCCTATTGGGCTAATTTCTTTATTTGTATATTCTGTAGAAATATCGATATATATATATATATATATATAGGGCGCCAAGGGTTCCAGGGTTTTCTGTTCTTCCGTTTTTTGTCATGTGCGACCTCTCCTTCTTTATTTGCTTCTGCATTTTTGTGCTGTTTTTTCTTTTGTTTCGTTTTTGTCGAATTAAAGTTTCCCTATAAATTTTTGGGGAGTGATTTTTTTGTTGTCACCTACTTTAAAACAAAAAGTACTTTTAGTTTTTCTATTTATTTTTTGTTTTAAAGAACTTCACACACTTCTAATTTTACTAATAGTACTTTTGTACTTTTTGTTTAACCATAAGTGCAAAATTATTATATACTTTTAGTATGGTTTTTTCAATCCTTTTAGCATATTTGTAACATTTTTTTAATATTTCTGTAACACAATTGTAACATTTGCTCGTTATTCCGCGAAATAAGGTGACGGATTAAAATCTGTCACCTTATTTCACTTCTATATATTATTGTTTTTTTCAAAAAAATAACTACTACCAACTAAAAAATTGATAGTAGTTTTACCTTAAAAAAAGGACAAATGTGCATTTTTTTAAAGCGCTTTCCCTATTAATATATTACTACAAATCATCTATTATGTCAATATATAATGCAAAAAGAGTTCAATTAAGAACTCTCTTTGTGGGAAAGCGTAATTTACTTACGCACAACCATCTCCGATTGAATAATTTGTTTTTCATTTGTCCTCATCCTTTCTTCTTGAGTATTTGTACTAATATTAATCTAGTAATAGATTATGAATATTTCAAATATTAGACTTATACTCTAAAAGGTATGATGACTAATATATATACTCCCTAGCAATTAATAGCTAGGGATATTTCTTTGAAATATTTAACCTACAAGCTATTAACTGCTTATTGGGAATTTATATATTCTAAAACAAATTTTAGAGCTTTCCCAATGTACTATAATTACTATTATGTACACCTCCATTATATCACAAAATGGTAAATATTTCAATTATTGTTGAATTATACCTACTTTCATGATATAATAGTTATGTAAACTATTTAATTTTCACAATATATATGAAATAAATATAGGGGGATATATATATAATGTATGATACTAATATATCAAACATAGGAGAAAAAATTAAAAGTTATAGAAAAGTAAAAAATATGAGTATAGAAGAGCTTGGAAATATAATAGGTAAATCTAAAACAACGATTGTTAGATATGAAAATAACGAAATTGTATTAGATATTCTTACTGCTATAGAAATATGCAATGCTCTAAACATTCATTTAGATGATTTATTTGATATTACAACAGATAATTCTACAGACATTAATATACTCACTAATCCATTTAATTCAAATCAGTTATATCTATATTACATAAGCAAAAATGGACTTATAATCTCTAGCATTGAAATAATACAAACTAACCACATAAATCACGTTTTAATGAAAAACGCTATAAAAGGAAATAAATATAAACAGGAATACACAGGTGTATTAGAATGTAGCTATAACACTGCATTTATCTGCCTTACAAATGCAATAAATAACCCTGGACTTGATAAATTTCAAATAGAAATAGATTTACACTCTAAAGAAAGTAATAAATATTATGGCATCTTTTTGGGCGTATCTGATAATACTCATAGACCTACTGCTAGAAAATGTATTTTAACAGACACACTTATAACTTCTTTTGAATGTTTAAGTAATTTATTTGAAGAGCTCAAGATTAGTAATAGAGAAGCACAAGACATGCTACTTACAAAATATTGGGATATGAAATCTAACAATATTGTAGATTATGTTGTAAATGTAAATAAATAAAATATATAATTATCTATCTTTCTGAAAAATAGGTGCGTAAGAATCAACTTTTTGATGACTTTCCCCTATTTTTCACTTTTTTTCACTTGAAAATCAAAAAAATATACTAAATTAGGTGCGCTACACGCACCTTTTTGTGTTTTTTATACTCTTTCGTTCCATTTTTACCTAAAAACAGGTGCGTCCCACGCAACTACCACTTTTTGCTTTTTAAATTTTATTATGTTAACATAAAGTCAACCTAGGAAATATTTAAAAAATCTCCATGGAGTAAAAGGAGAATTATGAAAAAACAAAATAAACCAATAACAAAAGAATTGAAATTTACAGAGGACAAAAAAGAATCCCACAAAATAATGGAAGAAATATTAGACACAGAGGCAGTAATAAATTTGATAGAACAAAGTCGCTATCAGAAATCAATTGAGCAAGTAGACAACGCAGACGTAAGCATAAATCACCTAGAAAACATCTTTACAAACGAGACTTACTATGCTGCTATGAAAATAGTCCCATTGCTTGAAAGAAAAGTGTTATATCTATCATATGTTGAAAATGTTAGATTAAATGAAATTTGTAAAAGACTAAAATTACAAAAGAATCAGGTAATACGCTTAAGAAGTCAGGCAATACACCACTTCAAGAACAACTTAGCCACATTGTACAAATTCGAGAAAGTTCGCAAAGGTGGTGGTAAGAAATGAGTAGAATGGTTATATCAATAAAACGATTAAAAGGAACAGTACAACGCACAAAAGAAAAAAATTATATAGTAAAGCACATAGCAAAGAAAAATAATAAAACAAAAGAAAAGCTTTTATCAGAGAAAGCTAAAAATACTGACTCAATTAGAGTGATATATAAAAGAGCAGGCGAAACGCCAGAGATAAAAATTATTGATAATGTGTTTAAACTAAAAAAGGCCATAATAGAATATAACCTTGAAATTATACCATATGAGAAGGTATATATAATTTGCAATAATCAAAAAGAAAAAAATAATATGGAAGCAAATATTGCATTAAACCTTAGAAGTATTTATGGGGACTTTATCTTAGTAAAAATAGACAGAAAACAAAGAGAGTTTAAAGGTCTATCTCAAGAAGATATTATGTGGTATTCAGAAGATTTGATTAATAAAAGTTATATAATGCCAAAGCAAAACAATTTAACAATGCCAAATTCAAAAGATGAAATAAATTTTAGAATAAGAGAATTAGAAAGATGCGACAATAATATAAATTCAAATACTTTTGAAAAAGAACTTATCTCTGTTCTTATAAGTATAGAAATGGTACTAGCAAGCTTAATTAAAGATACTAAAAAGTAAGGAGTAATAACATGAAATTTATAAATGAAAAGAAAGATAAATTGGAGGAAAGAAAATGGAAAATATAAATACAAACATTCAAACTAAAGAAAATACAACAACACAATTAAAAAGTCATATGCAAGAGCAGATAGTTATAAATTACCTTAATAAAATGCCTAATCCATTTGCCACACTAACAGTAGAACAAGTTTCAAAAGACTTACACATTGGAATAAACCAAGCATATGACCTATTTAAACAAGCTGACTTTCCAACTATAACAATCGGCAAAAGAAAAACAGTAACATTAGCAGCGTATTTATTATGGAAAATGAGTAAGAAAGGGGGGATTTAAGCATGGCAACAAAGAACAATGGCGAGGGAACAATATTTTTTAATAAGCAAAGAAAGAAATGGAATGCTCAATATAAAGAATATGATGTCAAGACAAGTACTGTTAAGCCTAAAACTAAAAGCTTTAAAACAGAGGAAGAGGCAAAAAAATACTTATCAACTATAATGTATCAAAAAGCTAATCCTTTATATATTGAGCATAATGGAATACCAATTTGTGAAGTTATGAAAGCTAATCTTAAATTAAAACTAGATACAAATCAAATAACACCTACACAATTTGGAAGAGTCTCGAAAACTATAGAAAAAATAGAGCAGTTACCCTTAGGAAATAAAAATATTGATGAGATTACTTCAGATGAAATTCAAGCATATTTGAATTCTCAAAAACATTTAAGTAACTCTTCAATAAAAAAATTATATCAACAATTTAATCAAGCATTTAAAATTTCAATAAATAGAGGATACTTAATGCAAAATCCCATGATAAATGTTATAAGGCCTAAAAGTGAAAAAGAAGATAAAGTAGTTCGCGCATTAACTGTTGAAGAACAGCAAGCTTTTACAGAATATTTGTTGGATAAAGATGTAACTCAATGTAAATATAGAAATATATATTTAATTCAAATGTATATGGGATTGCGTGTTAGTGAAGCACTTGCTTTAACAACACACGACATAGATTTACATCATAAAAAGATGAGTGTTAATAAAACTTTAACTACTGATGAAATTGGTGGAGTTATAATGGGAAATAAGACTAAAACTTATGCAGGTAATCGACTATTACCTATTCCAGATTTTCTCTATCCATATATAGTAGAACAAATGCAAGTAGCTAATAATCAAGAAAATAACGAAGAAAAACTTTTATTTAAACCTATTCATCAACGATATACAAAAAGAGAAAATGTTAATTCTGAATTAAAACGAATATTGAAAAAATATTTTTGTATTACAGATATTTCAACTCATAGTTTAAGACATACTTTTGGGACAAGATGCATTGAAAGCGGTATGGCACCGGTTGTTGTGCAAAAATTAATGGGACATAAAGATATTGGTGTAACATTAAATACTTATACATCTGTTTTTGATAAGTTTAAAGAGCATGAGATTGACAAAGTAAATAAGTATTATTTAGATGAAAAATTAATTTCTAATAATAAAAATCGTTTAAAAAATAATGATTTAAAATCATTAGAAGATAGATAGGAAATTAAAATAAATTAATATTAATTAAACAAAGTTAATATTAATGGTGCAAAATTAACTTTGCTTATGGTCTTTTGAATGTTTAGTTTTTTTTACTAAACAATGCACTTTATTAGTAATTTGCTACATTGCAGTAGTACTAGCACTTTGGCGGATTCTTTATATTGTTTTAAAAAATGCATTTTTGAAATTTTGTGACTTTCAAAAGCCTTGCAGCACAATAGTTTGAGTGATGTTTACTAAACAGTTACTAAACAAATTTTAAAATATAAATTTTTGTTTAGTTAACTGTTTAGTAATATAAAAAATTAAAATAAATTAAAATCCGTGAAAGCTTTGATACATCTAGTGAACATCAATTTTTTAAAAATAAGTTTTAAAAAAGGAAGTTATAAACAATAAAATAGCCTATATCCTTAGATACAAGCTACTTTCAAGATTTCTTCTATTGGTCGAGGTGACAGGGATCGAACCTGCGACCTCATGGTCCCAAACCACGCGCGCTACCAACTGCGCTACACCTCGATTTATTCGACGCTATATATAATAACATATTTTTTTTATATTTGCAAGTTTTTTTTGAATTTTCTATTGAATTTTTTTGGAAATGCAAGTATAATATTATTTGGATTTTATTTTTATTATATGGATAAAATTTATGCAACTGTAGCTTAATTGGATAGAGCACTTGGCTACGAACCAAGAGGTTGGGGGTTCAAGTCCCTTCAGTTGCACCAAAAGTGGCTTGTTTATCAATGTTTTAGTTTAATCAAGTGAAACTCGGGGACATATTTAAATCTGTCCCCTGTGTTTCACCGAATTTCAGTAAAAAACGTTGATAAATAAGCTTTTTTGTTTTATTTATTCATTAATAACTATCTTTTGTCCTGGATAAATTAGATTTGCATTTTCTATATTGTTGTCTTCTGCTAATTTAGCGGCAGTTGTTCTGTACTTAGAAGCAATACCAGAAAGTGTATCACCACTTTTTACGGTGTAGGTTTTGGTTACGTTTGCTCCAAGCAATTGATTTACTTTTGCTTGAATAGTATCATAATCGTATCCTTCCGCTTCAAGCTTCTTTTTACGCTCTTCTCCATTACCATATTTTCCATTAATTACATCTTTTGCTATTTCTACTACAGACTTTTTGTTGTCTTTTGCTACAAGGATTTCATTTACTCTATTTTGTACTTCATCATAATTATATCCTGCATCCTCTAATTTCTTTTTTCTATTCTTTCCATCTCCCCATTTTCCATCAATTACTTCTTGTGCTAGCTCATCTATTGATTTTTTATCATCATCATTTTGTGAGCCAGTATCTTCTATAATACCTTCATCATATAAATAATCCATATCACAATTTCCAGAAACTCCGGATACTTTACCAGAACTAGTATACTGCCATATATTATAGTCACCTTCATATTGACATTCTATATAATACTGAGCTACCCACACTGATATATCATCATCAAAATCTGATGGATTTAACTTATTTTCTAGCCAATTTAGGTTAGCATATACTCCAGCTCTATATCCGCTTTCTCCTACAGTTTTAGCAAATTCGTTGCATAGATTTGTCAAAGTTACTACTGTTTCTCCTTGTATATCTTTGTCTTCCATATCAAGATAGATTGGTAAATCTAGTTTTTTTCCGCCAAGTTGCTCTAATGCCCATTCTGTGCCTTTGTTTACAGCATCCGTTGTATTGCAATAATTATAAATATATGCACCTACTTTTATTCCTTGCGCCTTTGCATTTTTATAATTTATATCAAATTTACTATCTTTGTAGTTGTCGTCAAAGTCATAAATGTTAGCTAGCTTTACTATAGCAAATTCTATACCATCATCCTTAACTTCACTCCAGTTTATATTCCCTTGAAATTCTGAAACATCTATACCTTTAATAGCCATTAGCTATTCCTCCTTGTTAATTTTATTTTTCTTTTTTTCCGATATCATTAATATTGCGCCTAAAAAAGTATCTACTGCCATAACAGTTCCGCCTATTTGCTCCGAAAATGGTAAATTCCATATTCCTGCTAGCGTCACGTACAATGTTGCAATTGCAGGCAAAACTATTTGCGCAATAAATTTAAAAATATCATACACTTTATTCGACATAATATTTCCCTCCTAATATATAATATGCTTAACTTTCTATTTTTACTACTATTTATGGAGTTAAAATGTTACTAGATAATGTTTTACATGAAATATTAAGTCCCGTTGCAGGACATGCTTTATAAAAAATAACATTATCTAGTAGCATTTTAGTTGTAAATATGATATAAGTATATAAAATATTGATAAAGTAGTGATTTTATGGGAAGAAAAAGAAGTACTAAAAGTATGCGCAAGACATTATTTGCGTTAATTATATTTATTTGTATTGGTATAGTTGGATATTTTAATCCAGATATTCAAGAATATTTTAGTAATACAGGAAGTCTTACTAACGCTGCTATTCAAGAGGCTTCAGGTACAAATACCGTCTCATTTGATTTGGCTAATATTCCAGATTATTCTGATGCGCCTTATGTAATACTAAATAATAATAAGCCTGATTTTGATGAAAGTGATTTAAAAGCAGAATCTTTTGAAAATTATAGTGATTTAGATTCTTTAGGCAGATGTGGTGTTGCTTTTGCTTGCCTTAGTTTAGATACTATGCCATCAGCTGATGATGAGAGAGAAGGCATTTCTAATATTGAGCCTTCTGGATGGATTAATAAAGAATATGATAATGTTGATGGAGGCTATTTATATAATAGATGCCATTTGATTGGATATCAATTAAGCAATGAAAATGCTAATGAAAAAAATCTTATCACTGGTACAAGGTATATGAATACTGAAGGAATGCTTTCTTTTGAAAATGAAGTAGCAGATTACATTAAGGAGACAAGTAATCATGTTTTATATAGGGTTACTCCTATTTTTGAAGGTGATAATTTAGTTGCAAGTGGTGTACAAATTGAAGCTAAATCTGTAGAAGATAACGGAGAAGGCATTTGCTTTAATGTATATTGCTATAATGTGCAACCAGGGATTACAATAGATTATAAAACTGGCGAAAGTGAAGCTGTGTAGAAATATACAGCTTTTACTTTATACTCATTCTATATATGTATATGTTCCATTTTGGTATATAAAGCTTCTTCCCTCTTTTGCTTTGTCTTTTAGCTCTTCTGGAAAATATACATCTTCTATTTCGTTTTTTGGCTTTTCTGTAGAGTCCCACAAGAACACTCTTCCATTTGTGTCTTCTGTAACTAAATATGTATGCCCTTCCTTTTTATAATCCTCTATTTTTTTATTCTGCTCTGTGATAATTTGATTTGCTTTTTCTTTGATTTCATTTATGATAGTTGCCGTTGCTTCATTATCTGTTACAAGTTTGTTATTCTTCATTCTCAAGACACTATTTACAGTTGCATCTTCTGGCAAATAAGCTTTTGACATTTCAGATTGTGTGCGCTTTCCATTGTTAAATTTCCATATTCTATAAGTATCTTTTCCTTGAACTTTGTCAAGCACAAAATAAAGTACACCTTCTTCAGTTGTGTTTTTAGCATATTCGGTTAAAGCTTCATTTCTTGCTTTAATTATACTAGTTTCCGAAGCCATGGTTAACTTGTTATTTGAAGCAATTTGCGTAACAATGTCGACATTGTTATTTCCGTTTTCTTTTTGTAATGCCTCTGATAATTCTCCTATAAAATCTGCAATTCCGTCTGTTATTTTGGATAAAGTATCATTTTTTTCAAGATTTTCTTTTAAATTATTTAAAAATTCTAAACTCATAAATTACCTCCTTTGAAATAATTATTTTTTTAATATAGAGTAAGTTTCTACAATAAAGACTATTTAATTATTTTAATTTTTGAAATTTGTATAGAAATATACTAAAGAAAAAATTTAAATGATTAAACTTTTTTTATTATACTATGAGTATTTTTAATTTGCAAGTTTTTTATGTAAATTTTTGGTGAAACATGGTGACAGATTAAAATCTGTCACCATGTTTCACTGAATTTTAGTTTAAAGACTTGGAGTGTTCCTTCTGTCCAAATTTTCTTTTTTCTATTCAGCTAAACTTTTCACACTTGGGCCATAGATTAAATTGCCTTTATAGTCATATCTGGAACCATGGCATGGGCAGTCCCAAGTTTTATCTAAATTATTCCATGAAAGCTCACAGCCCAAGTGTTTACAAACTGGATTTACTTTATATATTTCTCCATCTTCGTTTTTGTATACTCCAATTTTCTGTCCATTTACTTCCACGATCTTTCCTTCTCCATTTTGTATTTGCTTTGCTTCTTCTTGTGGCACTTCTAATTTCTTCACTACTAATGAATTTACACTCTCCTTAACCATGTTAGTTACTTCTTTTATATTTTTTATTGGTTCTAGTCTTGTTGATTTAAAAATTTCTTCATATTCATTTTTTTCTCCTAATATTTTATCTGTTATAATTTCTGCGGCTATGTTCGATGTAGTTATTCCCCATTTGTTAAATCCTGTTGCTACATAAGCATTTTCCCACATTTTTGAGTATTCGCCAATATATGGTATTTTGTCTAATGTAATACAATCTTCTGTATTCCAATGATATTTAATGTTACCCGTTGGATATAGGCTTTTTGCTACTTCTTCTAAGTATTTATATGAATTACTTAAGTCGATATCTGTCCCAGTTTTATGGTCAAAGCCTACTACTATTAATAAATAGTCATTTCCAAATTTGGCTGTTCTTAAAGATATTATTGGCTCTTCTGAGCTTATATACATGCCTTCAAACAATTTTTCTTTTGTCTGCATAGCAACCGCATAGCTTGTGGACTGATACATTTTTATGAAATAAAATCCTGGTATATTAATTATTGGGTATTTCGTTGCTACTACTAAATACTTAGCTTTTATTTTATACCCATTTTCAAGCGTTATAACATAATATTCGTCATCATCTTCTATGTCTACATACACTGCTTTTGTATATTCATAAATCTTCACTCCAGAATCACTACATATTCTGGCTAAGGCCATTCCATATTTATATGGATTAAATTGTGCTTGATTTTCAAATTCAATTCCTGCAATGGCCTTAATTGGAAGCACTTGCTTCATTTTCTCTTTTACTACATCTCTTTCTAAATTCAAATTTTCCTTTTCTATATTATCTCCACTAATCTTTAATTTTTCATCACTGTTTTCCACATATTCTTCACTATTTAATTTGTTTAATTCAATATCTTTTGCCTCTATAAATTTTGCCCTTCCACCAAATGCATTTACCGCTTCTACCTCATCTTTAATTTTTTGCACTTCTTGCACCTTCTGTGTAAATACATATGCTGGTTGATATTCAAAATTACAATCAATATTCTCTTTATCTATAATATCTTTGATATTTCTTATTGCTCTTTCGTTTACCTCATAATATTTTCTTGCAAAATCTTTCCCCTTCGAATCAGTTAAATATTTATATATCAAGCCATGTTGGCTAGTTATCTTTGCTGTACTATTTCCACTGGTCTGCTTACAAATTTCATCTTTTTCAACAAGTACCGTCCTTATCTTGTACTGGCTAAGATTGTATGCTGTACTTAAACCAGTAAGTCCTCCTCCAATAATGCATACATCGGTCTTAACATTTTCCTCTAGTGGTTTAAATTTTTTTCTATCTTTTACACTATCAATCCAATATGATTTCACATTATCACTCTCCTAATTTTTGACTGCCTTTCTCCTTTTTGCTAATTTGGGACAGGCACCAATTAGCAAAAAACGACAAAAGGGGACAGACATTAGTTTAATTTTAGAAAACTAATTATAGTATTGCCTATAATTAGTTTTTTATACAATCTTTCTGTGAAACTCGGGGACGGATTTAAATCCGTCCCCGAGTTTCACTTTATTCTCTAAATTCCAATATATCTCCTGGCTGGCAATCTAAGGCCTTGCAAATTGCGTCAAGTGTTGAAAATCTTATTGCCTTTCCTTTTCCAGTTTTTAA
>UMIY01008637.1_pt1 | contig 13186 bp, 9 predicted proteins | sample 1965921 | NCBI WGS metagenome assembly UMIY01 (sample SAMEA4836134, study PRJEB28245) | human gut metagenome | biome: gut microbiome; material: fecal sample | place: Denmark | collected 2008
CGGCGCTCATGGCGGCAATCGCCGGGGAAGAGGTGCTCGATGAGGACTTCAACAGGGACAGAATCAAGATTGCATTCAACCCGCTTGCGACAGACGAGCGCAAGCGCTTCGCCGTACAGGACGCCTCACATTTGAAGGACAAGCGATGGATACCGGACATCTCGCTGCTTTTCAAGCCGGACTTCGACTCGTTCAACTTTGCAATACAGTATTGCGAAGAGAACAAGGGCGTGGCACCCAACGAGATAAACCGCGCGGTAAGCGACCTCAAAGGCATTGCAAACCGCCAGATCGGCGTCATAGAGCTGGCGCACACTCTCGACATAGACGAGGTCACGGAGATATTCATCCGCATAAACTCCAAGGGTACGGCGCTGAGCCAGTCGGACTTCGTAATGTCCAAGATGGCCTCGGACAGTGGGCACGGTGGTGGCATCATGCGAAAGACTGTGGACTACTTCTGCCATCTGGCGGCAAAGCCGGAGTTTTACGACCAGCTCAGGCATGACGCGGAGTTCATGGCCTCGCCGTACGCAGCCAAAATAGTCTGGCTGAAAGACGACCACGACGACATTTACGACCCGGATTATGGCGATATGCTCCGTGTTTCGTTTATGCACCAGTTCCGGCGCGGCAAGCTCGCCGACCTCGTCAGTCTGCTCTCAGGCAGAGACTTTGAAACGAAGGAATACCGCGAGGACATAGTCGCGGACTCCTACGAGCGGCTCAGCAGCGGTATTGCGAACTTTATCAACGAGTACAATTTCACGCAGTTCGTGCTCGCCATAAAGGGCTGCGGCTTCATCTCGCGCAAGCAGCTCAACTCTGCGCTGACGCTGGACTTTGCCTACACGCTGTATCTGATGCTCAACGAATCCGGCGAGATAGCGAAAGACCAGATAAAGCGATACGTCCAGAAGTGGTTCGTGCTCTCCATACTCACGTCTCGCTACATAGGCTCGCCTGAATCACAGATGGACAGGGATATGCGCAGCATACAGGAGAAGGGCTTCGTGACATTTCTGGCTGAAACTGAGGCCTCGGCGCTGTCCGACACATTCTGGACAGTGACGCTGCCGCAGAATCTGGAGATATCGTCTCTGAACAGCCCTGCCTTCAACGTGTTCCTGGCAGCGCAGGTGAATTTGAACTGCAACTCGCTCTTTATGAACGGCCTGAAGGCTGCTGACCTGATAAAAGGCGCTGGGGACATACACCACATTTTCCCGCGCGCATATCTGAAAAAGAGCGGCGTGGACAGCAGGACGCGCTACAATCAGGTGGCAAACTACATATACCTAGACACTCAGGTGAACAAAGCAATCAGCGACGATGCCCCGTGCGTGTACTTCAAGAAAGCCGTTGAGCAGTGCGAGACAAAGGCGTATGCGCTCGGTAATATCACCGACGCCGGACTGCTACGCGCGAATCTCGCCGAGAACTGCATCCCCGAGTCGGTGATGGACATGGACGCCTCGCGCTACGATGAGTTCCTCGCCGAGCGGCGCAAGCTGATGGCGGCTTTGGTGAGGCGGTATTATATGGGGCTGTGAGGATTTGCCACTTGTACTCATATGCGTTGAGTATATACGACGTAATGAAATTATGGCATATAAACATCAAGTGATTTTACTGAACTAACATATTACCTAATTTTTTCTAATACTGTATCAATCTCTTACTGTAGTAATTAAAATACCGGAGAAGTCGTAAATGACAATGACAATTGAACTTGGGAACGTATGGGAACTGCTTTCAGCTGTTGGGACTTTGTGCGCTACAGCGGTTGCTCTTATCCTTGCTAAACGAGACACATCAAAACGACTGAAGATTCTGTTTCTGTGGGATGCAATAGAATACTATTGCCCGATAGTATTCTTGAGTAATATAGGAGTGATTCCTATTGCAATTAGGGAAATTCGGATTTTTTATGCAAATAAAAATATATGTGTAAACTCTGTCCTGAATGATTTTCATGCGGATACCTACAGTGAATATCTGTTGAAAGGAGGAGAAACAAAGAAAATTAAACTTGACGCAAATAGCTTTAAATTACAGGACATAAATAAACCGCATTGTGGTGTCGCTAATGTGAAAGTCATAATTGAAGATATGGGTGGTAAAAAATATATTTGCAGGCAAAAACTCGAGTATTCGAAACTTGAAGAAGCAATTTTCGGCGCTGGCTTTTTTAAAGATTTTTATTCAGATTGATATAAGCAGACCAGCTAAACAAAGTCAAAAGGAAAATATAGAAAACGCTTCCGCAAAAAGCGCGTGACGTTCAGGCTCACGGAATCAGCTGTGAGCCTGAATCGTTATTTACGCCTCTCCATGTGCTTTGTGACACATGGGCATTCTCGTAATTACTTACTCAACTTTCGCAGCAGCTCAATGGATTTCCTGAGTTCTTGCTCTGTAAATTGGGGAACAGGATTTGGGTGATCTATTTGGTTTCTGATATATGTAGGCAGTGTTTTGTAGTTGATAGGGTTATTGGTCTTGGGGTTCGTATAAGAAGATGGTCTTTCATGCACCGCCTGGTTATATTATAGTGTATCGGAGGCAATAAAATTATCGCACTCTATTATTTTGTCTTTGCCGTCTACATTAAAGAGATTTCGGTAAAACTCCAGAACCTTCTGTTGCCACTTTGGATGCATACTCAACTCCGGCTCGTCTATAAGTACGATGCCACCGTCGAGACTGCGGATGTTTTTGAGCATATACGCACCGCGGAACACTATTTGCTTTTCGCCGGTGCTTAGGTCGTCAAGGGATATGTGCTTACCGTGCTTTGTAAAAAGAACTTTAAACTCACTTCCTGAGGTGTCAATCCTATTAAACTGTTGAAGGCGTGCTCAAACCGATGCATTTTTGACGTTTGAGAAAACTCGGCCCAAGTAGTAGCGACACCTAATTTGGATATCTCAGCCCATTTGCTGTTGTCTTGGCTATCTACGCTAATCAGCATGCTTTTAATAGACGTATAATCATCGCTCGCATCATTTAAGTAGCGATTTGAATCCAGTTCGTTGGCATCGATTGATTTAACAGCATTTGTTTTGAACCCAGACCTAGCTCGTGAATATGCGCAGCCATAGTGCCTGATGTCGTCAGCGTCTTCATTAATTTTTTCTTTACTAAAATTATGGTTGACCGTATTCGCGTATGTGTACCTGTTGTATTGTTGATTCTGTCATAGTATCCCAAGCGCGCCTCCTCATCAGTAGTCCTAGATGCTGTGAAATCATTGCCATTGAACGTATATGAAATAGACTTGAACGGTTCAAAGAAACTCCATTCAGAAAGTTGGCCAATGTACCTAATATGCTTGTCTTCCCTGTCCCGTTCTCCCCGGCGAGAACAATCGTATTATATGGAGTAGCGTCGGCCTTAGTAAAGTTCAGCTCCAGGTCACCAAGCACGACATGGTTTCCCCATTTGACTTCTGTAATCATCTTATACTCCGCAGTATAAAATTCTATCTGCTTAAAACTATACAGTGAGTAGACACGATTGGCAAACCTGCAAAACTGTGTCAACCCCCAAAACGCAGTTTTCAGTAACCACCGCAAAAACGGCATGGCAAAGCAGGCCGGCGAGAATTTTCTCGCCGGCCTGAGCGTTTATCTCAGACCCTTATGCTGCCGCGAGGCACTCTTTCACGCGGGCGTAGTAGATGCGCGGGAACTTCGCAGCTCCGGCAACCATGTAGGCATAGTAGTGCTTTCCCTCGGCTCGCTTCCGATCCATGAAGGCGTACACGGCGTTTCCCTCGTCCTTGCACTGCAATATAACGGAGCATACTCGGAAAAGAGCAGCCCGTAAATGCGGCGATCCGCGCTTTGAAACATGCCTGTTTTTTGAATCAAACGTACCTGACTGAAACGGAGGCGCATCAACGCCAGCAAAAGCCACCAAAGCACCTTTGTGCGTGAAACGCCTCACATCGCCAATCTCAGCCATTATCTGCGGCCCCGTGATTGACCCAGCACCCGCGTCGTCGCAAAGTCCGCTCGGCTTCGTTTCCGGCAAAAGTCAAAGCCTTCTGCCGAAAACTGCGCTCGCTCCCTTGCTTCTCCTCTCAGGCACAAACCCGCTTCGCTGGGCTTTGTACCTGTAAATAGCAAATCAGCAGCTTTGTGCTATCGTTCTTCTTGAACGTGGCGACGGATTCCCGGGCGTGCCGATGTATTCTCTCGGCATCTGCCTGGCTGTAGTGGTATCCTGTTCTCTTGCACCACTTGCGGAAGGATTCAGAGAACGATTGGATGGAAACTGCCGCCACGTTGTCTTTATGCCAGAAACGCCGCACAAAATCCACCCACTTGTAGTGACCTTTCGCGTTGCGGTAACTGGTAGGAAAGAAATTGTTGGCCCCGGGGAAGGTCTGATCGAGGATGGAGATAAGTGAATTCCTCAGGGATTTGGCTGTCTTAATTGTGCGTTCATAAAGCCGGCACTGTACCTTGAGGAGCTGGCGCGTCTCGTCTGTTTCGGAGTAGTCTCTCAAATCGCTCCAATAGGCAAGGGCATAGTTCGCTATCTTCATGGCGTCGGCCTTGTCCGTCTTGGCCTTGCGGAGCGAATTGTCGCTGAAACGATGTATGAGCATGGCATTGACTACGCTGACGAAGAAGCCCACCCGTTTCAGAGCCATCGCCACCGGACACCAATACATCCCCGTGTGCTCCATTACTACGCGGACTTCTCCATACAGGGCGGCGAGCTTACTGACTAGTTCATCAAGCTCTGAGGCCGTGTGCCGAGCTTCAAACGGCCCCATGACTACCTCGCCTCCGGGACGGCGTATCGCCACCATGCTTTTGGGCTTTGAAACGTCAATCCCGACGGACGTAATAATCCTTTGCCCCATATTAGTTACCCGAATGTACGGAAAACTCCGATGATTCAACCTGCGTAAATCGAACGCCGCAATGAAAGGGCAGGCTTATAGTTTGCACGTCCGAGCGCGAGAGCTCATGTAATGGATTGTAAGGTCGATTATCCTCTCATTGTAGCTTAGGTACGAACCGCTGAAAAGCGGTAACATGATTGTAGACCAGCTAAGCAAAGTCAAGAGAAAATTTAGAAGGCGTTCCCGCAAAAAAGCGCACGACTCCCAGGCTCACGGCATCTGACGTGAGCCTGAATTCAATACGCGGCTTCCTTACGCCGCGGCGAGCAGCCTCATGTGTTCCTGCGGCGTGCGAAGCTCAAAGGGCTTGCGGTCACGCAGGACAGCGTAAATGATGTTCGAGAGCTTGCGCATGACCGCTACACGAGCCACCTTTTTGGGCTTCTCCGCACATTTCTTCTCGTAATAATCAGCGAGAACAGGATTCTTGTATGTGCCGTTTCTGTTCCGCGAAACGCTGCTTACCGCCGCCATGTGCAGCACCGCGCGCACCTGAGGAGAGCCTCGCTTGGACAGCTTGTTCTTGCGGCCCTTGAACGTCCCTGACTGCCTCTCGCCTGGGTCAAGGCCAAAGTATGCAGCGAGCTGTTTAGGCTTTCTGAACAGAGATATGTCACCCATCTCTGCCACGATGACCACGGCAGAATTGAAACCAATGCCCGGTATGCTGCAAAGCAGCTGCACATCCTCGTCGAAGCCGGGTTCCTGCTTCACCAGCGCCTTTATCTCGTCCTCGACGCGCCGTATAGCCGCCAACAGTCCCTCGATGATGTCCAGCATATTCACAATCAGGCTGGTGTTACTTGCCGACCTGACACCGATCACGCGGGCAGACTCAGCTGCATTCCTGAGTTTCACGGCTTTTTCAGCGCCAAATTTGTGTCCCTTGCTGCCGGCCTTGCCTATGAATTCCGCAATTTCGTCCACGCTCACAGCCAGCAGCATGTCCGGAGCAGGCCGCCGGCGAAGCACGGCTCGCGAGGAAACGCCGCCTACGTCGGAGAACACCTCACAGTATCCGGGGAAAATCTGATCGAGATACGCCGTCAGCCTGTTCTTGAAACGCGTAACATCGTCCATAAGTTCGCTGCGCTGACGCGTCAGCAGCTGCAGACCGCGCAGAGTGCTCGTGGGTATCTGCGACGGTCGCAAAACCTTGAGCCGGTACAGCATGGCTATGCGGTACGCATCTACGCGGTCGTTCTTGACCTTGCGCACGTTTATGTTCTTCAGTGCACCGCTTTGTATGGGGTTTACCACTACCACCTCAAATCCCGCGTCCGTGAAAAACTGAAACAGGATGAGATGGTAGTGCGACGTGGATTCCATGACCACGACTGGCCTCGTTCCGCATTGCAACTCAACCTCATGCAGCTTTTCCTCTGCGAGTTTCATGCTGGTTATGTCGTGGTAGATTTTCTGCCTGAGCAGGACGTCGTTTTGCGGGCTTAATACACACATGTCGCTAAAGCGCTTACTGACGTCTATACCGGCGACGGGGACTGAGCTTTCCATGAAACAACCTCCAATGCGGGACAACATCCTTGTGCGAGAGCTTACATGCGCGTGTGAGACGCGGGTAAGCGGCAGAGCCGCACCCATCCAGCCTAAAAGAAAAGGCTCCCGCGGGATGAACGGACTGTCTACAAAGAGGGTAATTCCGCAGAAATCCAGCAAGCAAGTCTGCCACTTTCGTCCCGCCTTTTGCCTGAATCGTACCATGCGGCCAAGACGGCTGCAACCCTGCCGTTTACTTGGTTATTGTACCAGCAAGCAATGGAAATGGCCGGCCATTTCCGAAAAAACTTGTTGGGGCAACCGCCCCAAACCCCACAAAACTCAAAAACTCCCGGCCTCGTGGTCGGGAGTTTTCTCAAGCGGCGCGGGCTTTGCTGTACACTCGATTTTTCATTTTTTACGAACAAGTTTACAGTTTCTTCATGACTTACGGCGGGTCTTGTGATATAGTAAATTCGCTCAACGAGATATTTATTCCCGCAGTAATCTCCTTGTACGATTCATCGCCTCAACCATCTGCAATCACGACTGGCGCCGTGTGTGCCGCTGTGATTGCACAGAAAAACTTGATATTTGCTTCATGAATTGAGCCGTGGGGCCATCATACTTCGTATGGTGTAGACATCCTAGTGCCACATGAATTAGACAACGCTTGGAGCGTGGTCTGTCGTGTGGTGCTGGCCACGCGGCTTTCTGATTTCCTTTCTATGCTCCGGCGTGGAAAGGAATTTTTTATGCTCTTTCGATGGCTATGCTTCATTGCAAAGTACCCCTAACCTCCTACGACGCACACGAAAAATACTGCGAATACAGGAGGTACTAAAGCTATCAACTACAACAAAATCAAACGCACAATCTCACCTATCGAAGTGGCGCAGCGCTACGGGACGGTAAAGCACGGATTCATGCGCTGCCCGTTCCACGCGGACAGGACGCCGAGCCTGAAGCTCTACAGCGATCACTTCCACTGCTTCGGATGCGGCGCGCACGGGGACGTGATCGACCTCACGGCTGGACTGCTCGGATGCTCAAAATCCGAGGCAGCGCGGCGGCTCGAAGCTGACTTCGGTTCTGGCGGGTTCGTGCCGCCGCTCGGGCTGGCGGCGTGCAAACGTGAGTTGTCACGCTGTCGGGATGCCCTCGCACCGAAGGCTCCGGGCGACGCGATTGCTGACGGCTACGCCGAGGTGTGTACACTCGACGCGTGGGCGGGCTACCTGCTCGACACGGGCGCGAACCGGGACGAAACGCGGTTGGTTGAGCAGAAAACCGCGCGACTGATGGAGGATTTGCGTGGCTGAATTTCCAGAATGGTACGACGGCAAGCACGTCAATGAAGTGAAATTCTGCGAGGAATTTCTGTACGAACACCCGATGAAAAGTGTCAACGGCACATTTTTCACGGTCGAGGGCCGCGTCACGGACGAGGACAAGCTGCGCCGCGAGGTTTACGAACTGCTCAAACCGTACTTCTCAAACGCGCTCGGCAAACGGGTAAACAATCTGCTCGAAGCCTTGCGGCTTGAAGCCTACGCGCCGGATTTGCCCATCCAGCGTGACCGAATCCACGTCGCAAACGGAACGCTGTTCCTCGACGGAACGTTCAGCGGCGAGCGCGAGTTCTGCCGCAACCGTCTCCCGGTGGCGTACAATCCAGACGCGCCGGTTCCAGAGACGTGGCTAAAATTCCTCGGTGAGCTGCTCTACCCCGAGGACATTCCTACGCTGCAAGAGTTCATGGGCTACTGCTTCCTGCCGACGACGAAAGGCCAAAAGATGCTCATGCTGATCGGCCGCGGCGGCGAGGGCAAGAGCCGTATCGGGCTGGTACTTCGCGCACTGCTCGGCACAAATATGGCAACGGGAAGCATCGCTAAAATCGAAAGCTCGCGCTTTGCCCGCGCGGATTTGGAACACGAACTTGTCATGCTCGACGACGACATGAAGCTAGAAGCTCTGCCGCAGACAAACCACATCAAGGCAATCGTGACCGCCGAGCTGCCGATGGATCTAGAACGCAAGGGCCAGCAGAGCTATCAGGGCGACCTCTACGTCCGCTTCCTCGGTTTCGGCAACGGCTCGCTCAAGGCGCTCTACGACCGCAGCGAGGGATTCTTCCGTAGGCAGATTATCCTCACAACCAAGCCAAAGGACGCCAATCGCGTGGATGACCCGTTCATTGCCGAGAAAATGTGCGCGGAGGCCGAGGGGATCTTCCTCTGGTGCCTTGAAGGACTGCGCCGGCTTATCTCGAACAACTACCGCTTCACGCTCAGCGAGCGCGCTCGCGAGAACATGGCCGAAGCCGTCAGCGACGGCAACAACGCCGTGGACTTCATGCGCAGCGAGGGCTACATACGCCTCAAAGCCGACGCGGCAGCCAGCAGCCGGGACGTGTACGCGGTGTACAAGCTCTGGTGTGAGGACAACGCGCTCAACCCGCTCTCGGCGCGGAGTTTGAGTATGCACCTCATTGAAAACCGGGAAGTCTACGGCATCGAGCAGACGAACAAAATTTATCTGCCCGGCGGTCGGCGCGTGCGCGGTTTTATCGGCATTGAGCTGCTGCAAAGGGCGGGGTAAAAAGTGAGTTGGAACTCAAAACTCGCGTACGAGCGTACAAGCGTACGGTACGTTCGTACGCTCGTACGGATGATTTCAACTCCGCGACAAAATTTTTAAGAAGCCAAATCAGACGGCTGCAAGTCGGAAGAAGGTATAAATCCCGCGCGAGACGCGGAAACTATTGCCATAAGGAGCTGATTTGCGCTTGCAAATAGATGTGTTCGACAACCAGAAAATCGTGGCGGTGTGGCTGACAAAGGCCGAGCGCGATGACGAGCGCGTGCGCGAAAAGCTGCGCGAGCTGCGCGCGGAGTACAAGGCGAAGAAGTACACTGTAGCCGAGTACCAGTCCGGCGACGGCGACCTGCACACAAGCATATACGAACTGCTGCGCTACAACAAGCTGCGCGTCGCCGAGCGAGAAACCGAGCGCGCCAAAGCCGCTCCGGAGCGCGATGTGCGTCTACAGCGAAGGAGCGCAGGCAAAGCGATAGAGAGGTGATGCAAAGCCCCCGGGGAGCGCCGCTCCCCGGGGGCGTAAGTTATGATTTGCCTATCAGCCAATCGAGCAGATTTGTGGATTTGATCCCATCGTATGACGAGTCCAACCCCGGTTCAAGCGACAGTACGATTTTCTCGTAGTTGTCACGGATTTTTTGAAGCGGGGCAAGTTCACGCCGGCGCACATCCTCGCTCAGCATGGACTCCGTCACCTGCACATACAGTTTTTCGTCGGCTTTGGCGGCGATAAAATCAATCTCCGCGTCGCCAATTTTCCCGATTGCCACGTCGTAACCGCGGCGCAACAGTTCAAAGTACACTACGTTTTCGAGCGCGTGACCGCTGTCCCGGTTGCGGAAGCCGAGTAGATAATTCCTCAGTCCGATGTCCACGATGTAGTATTTGCCGAGAGTTTTCAGATAGCCCTTGCCCTTGATGTCGAAGCGCTTTATCTCGTAGAAGAAGTAGGCCTCGAGCAGCGCGTCTATATACGCCTGCACCGTGTTTATGCTGGGCTTGCCCCTGCGCTTCTCGTCCTCCAACAGTCCCTCGCTCACCAGAGTATTGCCAATTGAAGTAGTGGAAACCGTGCTGCCGATGTTGTCCGCGAGGAACAGTATTATCTTGCGGAGCAGGACAGAATCGGTTATTCGCCTCTGCCCCCGGCGCTTCTCGCGCTCGAGAATGTCGCGGACTACGACGGTGGAGTATATGCCGTCGAGCAGCGCCGCCGCTCTTTCCCAATCAAGCCCGACGTCGGAAATGCCCGGCATACCGCCGAAACGCATATAGGAGTCAAAGACCTCCCTGAGCTCATAGCGCTCGCCGTCTTTATCATAGACTTGAAGCCTTGTCCCGCCGAGCTTGCTCTCGTTCTCCCTCACTTCAAAGCCGTTGAAGTATAAAAACTCGCTGAACGAGAGGGGGAGCATTTTAATCTCCACGCACCTTCCGGAGAGATAGGTCGAATACTCCGAGGACAGAAGGTAGGCGTTCGAGCCGGTAATATAGATGTCGCAGTTGAAGTCCACGCGGAAAGAGTTGACCGTGTTCTCCCAGCCGTCAATGCGCTGCAGCTCATCGAAAAAGAGATACATCCGCTTTCCCGGTATCACGCGCTCTTTGACATAGCTGTAGAAATCCCCGGCAGTCATCGTCATAAAATCGTGGGACTCGAAATTCATTTCGACAATCTGCTCCGGAGTAATGCCGCTCTGCTTCAAATGCTCCACCATGAGCTTGAGCAGGCTGGATTTCCCGCAGCGTCTTATGCCGGTGATAACTTTCACCGGCTCCGTATCCTGAAACGCTTTCAGTTTATCGAGGTATAAATCACGCCTCTTGAGTTCGTGCGTATCGATCATGCCGCCACCTCCCGTCATGCAAATCATAGCACAAACTTATTTTTTTATCAAGTTTATATTATCAATAGCATAAACTTTAATTTTTCGTCAGTTTGTGCTATGAATTGACAAAATCTGCTCAGCAATAATTCTATCTCAACTAATATTCCCCTTGCCAACGCATTTCCCTCGTGTTACAATAACATCAATAATAAACTTATCACACAATAACATCATTGCAAAAGGAGGCGTCCCCATGCCCAACACCATCCCTCCCCGTATCGCCGGCTATTGCCGCATCTCCGTTGATGAGGAGCTTGACCGGGACAACACTTCTATTGAGAACCAGAAGGCCATTATCTCGGACTTTGTCGCGCGCAAATTTCCGGGGTCGGAGCTGGTGTTTTACGAAGACCGCGACCGCTCGGGCTACACATTTGAGCAGCGTGAGGGGTATCAGGCCATGCGGCGCGAGCTGGTGGCGCACCAGCTGGACATACTCGTGGTCAAGGACTTCTCCCGCTTCTCGCGCCGCAACAGCCGCGGGCTGGTGGAGCTGGAAGACCTGCGCGACGCGGGCGTGCGGATAATCTCAATCGGCGACAACATAGACTTTCCCAATGACGACGACTGGCTCAAGATACAGTTCCAGTTCCTCTTAAACGAGATGCCGGTCACGGACACGAGCCGCAAGGTGAAGTCCGTCATACGCCGCCGGCAGGAGGATGGCAAGTGGATCTGCGCCGCGCCCTACGGCTACATCGTCAACAAACAGCAGCAGTTCGAGGTCGTACCCGTCGAGGCCGACGTGATACGCCGCATTTACCGGATGTATATCGACGGCTGGGGCTACAAGCGCATAGCGAACGCGCTCACTGACGAGGGCGTCCCCACGCCGCGTATGTCGGAGCGCGAGCGCAAGGTGGCCGAGGGCGAGGACTACCGCCGCAGCGTCAAAAACGCGTGGAGCATCGTCACCGTACAGGGCATACTGGACAACGACTTCTACATCGGCACGCTGCGTCAGGGCAAGTACCAGCGCGCGAAGATAAACGGGCGCGACGTGAAGCGCGACGAGGTGGAGCAGATAGTGATTGAAAACCACCACCAGCCCATCATCGACTACCGCACCTTCGCCACCGTGCGCGCGCTGCGCGAAAAGCGCGCTAAGTACAACTACCGCGGCGTGAAGATAAACGACAACGTCTACTCGGGCTTCCTCGAGTGCGGCGACTGCGGTGCGCCGATGTTCGCGCTGGGCCGGCGCGATTTGAAGCCCGCCTACACCTGCGGCACCTATCACCGGCGCGGCACGGCGGGCTGCACCACGCACCACATCCGCGTGGACAAGCTTGATGAGCTGGTCAAGCTCTACGTCAAAAAAGTGCGGGACAACTCCGCGGATATGCTCGCCAAGCTCAACGAGGAGCTGGCGCGGGAGCCGGAGGACGTGGCAGAGACGGAGCGCAGCGCGGCAAACATAGAGGACGTGCTGCTCGACGCGCAGGAGGAGCTGAAGGCCACGAAGCGGCAGCGCGTGCGCGACATCATGCGCCACCCCGAGAACGAGGCCGTACTCGAGGAGACGTACGACGAGCTGGAGGCCGACCTAATGCGCCGCATAGAGGGGCTGCAAAACCAGCTCGAGCACGTCACGGACAAGCGCAACACCATAATCCGCGCCAACCGCGCCGCCAAGACCGCAATGGAGGTCTTTGACGACATCCTCACCAAGCCTCACCTCGAAAAGCAGGATCTGGAGCTTATAATAGAGCGCATCTACGTCTATGAGGACCACGTCGAGATAAAGCTCAAGGCCGACATCGACACGCTCCTGCGCAAGGGCGAATACCCACTCGAAAATGAAGACGGCTGCGAGGGAGGCGCTTCCGGCAGCGGAGGCACGGAGCCGGTGAGCGTAGTCCAGAGCGCAACGCACCACGCGGACAAAGTCCTCCGCGCCAATATTGTCAGTGACGGCGACCCCTTGGAGATATTTACGGACAAGGACGGGGAGGTTATTTTCAAGAAGTACTCCCCGATCGGGGAGCTCTCGGATTTCGCCGCGCAGATCTGCGACTCGCTGCACCGGTCTACGGACGCGCTGGCGGCGGTCTGTGACAGGGACGCTGTCATCGCCGTCGCGGGCGGGGGCAAGCGCGAGCTGCTGAGCAAGCGCCTCAGCCCCGAGCTCGAGCAGCTCATGGAGTCCCGCCGCATCTACCGACGTCAGAGCGGGGGCCCCGAACTGCCGATCACCGAAAACGACGGGCCGTATTCCGTCGCGGTGGCGGCGCCGGTCGTCAGCGAGGGCGACCTGATGGGCTGCATACTTTTT
>UMIY01004319.1_pt1 | contig 13158 bp, 14 predicted proteins | sample 1965921 | NCBI WGS metagenome assembly UMIY01 (sample SAMEA4836134, study PRJEB28245) | human gut metagenome | biome: gut microbiome; material: fecal sample | place: Denmark | collected 2008
GTCGCCGGGCACGTCCGCTGCGTCTGCGCGGACGGCCGGGGGCTCCCCGACGCTCTCGGCACCTTTGACCTCGTCTTTCTCGACGCACCCTGCTCCGGCACCGGCACGCTTGCTCGTCACCCGGAGGTCGCCTGGTCGCTCGAGCCGTCCGCGCCTGCGACGCTCGCCGTCCTGCAGATCGAGCTGCTCGCCGCGGCCGCCGCGCGCGTGGCTCCGGGCGGGAGGCTCGTCTACGCCACCTGCTCCGTCCTCGCGGAGGAGAACGACGCCGTGGTCGGGGCGTTTCTCGCCGGCTCCGCCGGCGAGGGCTTCGAGCTCGTGCGTGCCGGCCTCACCGAGTGCTCCTGTCCCTCCGACACCCACTTCCACGCCTGCCTCCGCCGCGTCCGCTGACCCGCGGCCCGCGCCCTGCGCCCCCGTCTGCACCCTGCGGTCCCGCTTCGCCCGCCCTCGACGGGTATGTACGCCCCTCGGACCGCGCCGTTGCGGGAGATGGCTCTCCACCCGCTGCTTTGCGGACACGGTATTCGGCGGTATCCGGAGGGGTGCACATACCCGGCGCAGCTTCTGTGAAATCTGCCGTTTTCTGCGCGCGCCCGCGCTCGGCGCGCAGCGCGGCTATCATTACGCGGTGTCACCTGTCAGCGAGCATCTGGGAGCAGCATGAGTGAGTCCGCGCAGCCTGGGGCGGCGACCGGCCTGAGGGGCCTCGTCGCGCAGTTCCTGAAGTTCGGCGTCGTGGGAACCGTGGCGTTCGTCATAGACTTTGGCGTCATGGTCCTGCTCAGGGAGGCGTTCGGCATCGAGCCGGTCGTCGCGGCGACGGTCTCGTTCTGCGTCTCGGTCATCTTCAACTACGCGGCGAGCATGCGCTACGTCTTCGCGCGGCGCGACGACATGGGACGCGCCCGCGAGCTCGCGACCTTCGTCGCGCTCTCCGTCGTCGGCCTCGGCATCAACGACGCCCTCATGCTCCTCGGCACCGAGGCGCTCCAGTGGGACTACCGTCTCGTGAAGATCGCCGCGACGGTCGTCGTCATGGTCTGGAACTTCGTCTCGCGCAAGGTCTTCCTCGAGCGGCACGACGCGCGCTGAGGTCCCGCCCCGCGTCGTCCCCGCGGGCGCGCGCCCCTACTCTGGAATCGGGCTGAATCCGGGAGGGGCGGTGCATCCTTTCGGCGCAATTTGGGTACCGTAGTAGCGTTTGCCGCACGCCAGGGAGGACCCACCCATGCTCGAGCTCAAGGGCATCTGCAAGCGCTACGTGACGACCGGCTTCACGCAGGTCGCGCTCGACCACGTCTCGGTCGCCTTTCGTGACAGCGAGTTCGTGGCGGTGCTCGGCCCCTCCGGCTCCGGCAAGACCACCATGCTCAACATCGTGGGCGGCCTCGACCACTTCGACGAGGGCGACCTCGTGATCGACGGCATCTCGACCCGCGAGTACCGCGACCGCGACTGGGACGCCTACCGCAACAACCGCATCGGCTTCGTCTTCCAGAGCTACAACCTCATCCCGCACCAGTCCATCCTCGCCAACGTCGAGCTCGCGCTCACGCTCTCGGGGGTGGGCCGCGCCGAGCGCCGCCGGCGCGCCCTGGACGCCCTCGCGCGCGTGGGCCTCGCAGACCACGTGAACAAGCGCCCGAGCCAGCTCTCCGGCGGCCAGATGCAGCGCGTCGCGATCGCCCGCGCCCTCATCAACGACCCAGAGATCCTGCTCGCCGACGAGCCCACCGGCGCCCTCGACTCCGCCACGTCCGTGCAGGTCATGGACCTGCTCAAGGAGGTCGCGCAGGATCGCCTCGTCGTCATGGTCACCCACAACCCCGAGCTCGCGCGGAGCTACGCCACGCGCATCGTCGAGCTCGCGGACGGCCACATCACCGCCGACTCCGACCCCTTCGACCCCCAGACGGCGCCCCGCCGCGAGGCCAAGGCTGCCCGGCGCACCTCGATGAGCTTTCTCACGGCGCTCGGGCTCTCGTTCAACAACCTCATGACCAAGAAGGGCCGCACCATCATGACGGCCTTCGCGGGGTCGATCGGCATCATCGGCATCGCGGCGATTCTTGCCCTGGCCAACGGCGTCAACGACTACATCGCGCGCGTCGAGGAGGACACCCTCTCGAGCTACCCGCTTTCTATCACCAAGCAGAGCATGGACCTCTCCGGCATGCTCTCGGAGGACGCGGCCGCGAGCGGCGACGCCGGGAGCGACGCCGACGCCGGGAGCGATGCCGACGCCGACCAGATCCCCGAGTTCATGATGCTCACCGACATGTTCGCCACCGTGGGATCCAACGACCTCTCCGGGCTCAAGACATACCTCGAGTCCAACCCCGACGACCTGGACTCCTACGTGAACGCCATCCAGTACGACTACGGCCTCACGCCGCTCGTCTACAAGGCCGACACGTCGGAGGGCCCGGTCCAGCTCAATCCCAACGCGCTCTCCACGACGATGACCGGGGGCGCGTCGGGAACCGCCACGGCGGGCATGACCGGCGGCGGGATGTCGGTCTTCAACGAGATGATCGACGACCAGGAGCTGCTCGATTCGCAGTACGACGTCGTCGCCGGCCGCTGGGCGACGGAGGCCGACGAGTGCGTGCTCGTGCTCACGCAGAGCGGGCGCATCAGCGACTACACGCTCTATGGCATCGGCGTGCTCGACCCGGCGGAGCTCACCGAGATGGTGAGCAGCGCCATGAGCGGAACGGCGGGGGAGACCGAGATTGCCGAGAAGGACGTGGACTTCACCTACGACGACGCGCTCTCGCTCGACTTCCGCGTGCTGAGCCCCGCCGACCTCTACCGCAGGAACGCCGAGACGGGCGGCTGGACCAACATGGCGGACGACGAGGAGTTCGTGGCCCAGGCTGTCGAGAGTGGCCTCGACCTGCACGTCGTTGGCGTCGTGCGGCCCAACGAGAGCTCGGACGCCAAGGCGCTCTCCGCCGGCATCGCCTACACGCCCGCGCTCACCGAGGCGCTCATGCAGCGCTCTGCCGACTCGGCGATCGTCCAGCAGCAGCTCGCCGACCCCGAGACCGACGTCTTCACCGGCAAGAGCTTCGACACCCTGCAGGAGGAGGCGCGCCAGGGCGTCGACCTCGCCGACCTCTTCTCCGTTGACGAGCAGGCGCTCTCCTCGGCGTTCTCGTTCGACGCGAGCGCGCTCGCAGGCGCGTTCGACCCGAGCGGGCTGGACCTCTCCGGCCTCAGCGTCGACCTCTCGTCCGTCTCCGACCAGATCGACGTGGAGTCGCTCGTGGCAGGCGCCCCCGTGCCGGACTTCTCGGCGATCCTGGACGAGGAGCTCTCCGACCCCACGCTCACGCCCGACCAGGTCGAGCAGGTCATGGAGCTCGCCAACAGCCTCGTCGGCGGCTTCATGCAGCAGAGCGACCTCGACCCCGAGGACCCGGACCTCGTCCAGAAGCTCGCGGCGAGCTTCGCGCTCTACCTCCAGACCGAGGAGGCCCAGGCCACCCTCGCCCAGATCGAGGAGATAGCTGGTCCCGCCGTGCGCGAGCGCGTCCAGGAGATCCTGACCGACTACGTCTCGAACGACCTCGCCCCGTACCTGCAGTCCTTTGTGCAGCAGATGTCCGACCAGATCGCCGCGGCGGTCTCCGCCCAGCTTCAGGGCTCCATGACGCAGCTGCTCTCGCAGTACGCCGACCAGGTCGCCGGCGGCCTCGCCCAGCTCCAGAGCGCCTTCAGCGTAGACGGGCAGGCGCTCGCCGGGGCGATCCACTTCAACATGGACGCCGAGGACCTCGCCTCGCTCATGGAGAGCTATGCCAACGCGTCCCAGCTCACCTATGACAACAACCTCCAGACGCTGGGCTACGCGACGCCCGACGAACCCGCCGCGATTGAGATCTACCCGCGCGACTTCGAGGCGAAGGAGTGCGTCATCGACGTCATCGACGCCTATAACGAGGAGCAGCGCGCCGCCGGCAACGAGGAGGGCGTCATCACCTACACCGACTACATGGGCGTGATCATGGGCAGCGTGACCGACATCGTGAACATGATCTCGCTCGTGCTGATCGCCTTCGTGAGCATCTCGCTGGTGGTGAGCTCGATCATGATTGGCATCATCACCTACATCAGCGTGCTCGAGCGCAAGAAGGAAATCGGCATCCTGCGCGCGATCGGCGCCTCCAAGCGCAACGTCGCGAGCGTCTTCAACGCCGAGACCTTCATCGAGGGCCTGATCTCGGGCGTCTTTGCGATCGCGGTGGTGCTGGCGGTGTCGGTGCCGGTGAACGCGTTCGTGGCGGACGCCTTCGACGTGGAGGGCATCATGAGCCTGCCGTGGTCCTCGGCGGCCGTGCTCGTGGCCATCTCCGTGGCGCTGACGCTCGTCGCCGGCCTCATCCCGTCGAGCGCCGCGAGCCGCCGCGACCCCGTGGAGGCGCTCAGGAGCGAGTAGGGGAGCATCGTGCGCTATGCTGTGGGCAGACGAGAGGAGCGCGCATGCTGCAGAGGGACTACGTCCTAGAGATCATCGGCCAGTTCGTGGAGAGCGTCTCCCGAGCGCTGCGTCGTGCGGCGGCGGGCGAGAAGGACGGTCTTCTCGCTGCGGAGCAGGAGATCGGCGAGCTGCTGGAGCTCGACCATGCGACCGCGCTCGCCCTCGCCCCCGACTCGCTCGTCACGATGATGGTGCTCTCGGGCATGGGCGACTCGGTGGCCGCCTACGTCTGCTACGCTCTCGAGCGCCTCGCGCGCCTCTACGAGCGTACGGGCGACGAGGACACGGCGGGCCTGCGCCGCCTGCAGGCCAAGGCCGTCGCCGAGTCCTTCGGCTGCGACCCGGACACGCCGCCCGCCGAGCTCGCCGCGGTGGACGCGGAGCTCTTTGGGTGAGGTGCGCTGTGCAACTAAAATGACTGCCTTCTTACCCCTCGTTAGAAGAATCAGAATTCCCGTTTACTCCTTCGTCGAGGATTGAATAGGGGAGGACGGGAGGTAAGATAAAGGCCTGAATTGGGGTCATTCCTGCCAAGACCGAAATCGAGGAACGAGCGTGCGAATAGGCGATGGAAATTGCATTTGCTGCTAGATAGCGCTGTGGATTTTCTCCGCTCTTATCAATATCCGCAGGAACGCTTACAGTGATCCGAACTTCGGCATGGGAGTGAACAAGGGGCTTGTCTGGGCTGACCTCGTCGACAAGGTCAGCCGTGACGCGAAGCGAGCCCTCAAGGTAATAGCCACCCGACTCGTTCCTTACTATGTCCTCCATGTGATGCTGTTCCTGAATGTTGAGCCGCATGTTCTCTGCAGGGTCACCAAGAATGGTGAACTGAATGTCAGAAACCCAAAGGTGGTCTATGACGATAGGAGCGAGTACTCCGTTACTCATGCCGCCTCCCCTTGAAACTTAAGTACTTTGGCCATCGAGAAGCTTGTGGCAGCTGTCCAATCAGACGCACTCCAATTAAGCTCTGGCTGCTCTTCCCGCCTTGGAACGGAAATAGAGAAGCCATGCATGAATAGTTTATTTGCGTGATAGGTGAACCCCTGGTCCATCCTGAAGGACAGGGCAACCTCAAGTTTTGCGAGTGTGCCCAGGGTGATGTTTTGCTTGCCGGAAATAATGCGAGAGATTTGGCTCCTGTCCATGTCGCAGAGCCCGGCAAGGTCGTTTTGGGTGATTCCAAGCTCCTTCATGCGCGTATAGACGGAGCCGGAAATGTCCATGCGGTGATCAAGGGCGAGGTCCTCGGCGCTGATTTCCTCGTCGGCAAGCCACTTGAGGTTGCTGCCTTCCCTAATCATGCTTTCCTCCCTCGTGCTGTTGTTGGCGAGCGGGCAAATGTGATTCTCTAGTTGAGTTCAGGTTCATTGGATACAAGCTGCTGTGCGATTCGGGATAGTCGGAGCGCTTTGTCTCTGTTTGCCTTCGAGATGCCTCCGGGAATCTTTAGTTCATGTGCTGGGAAATCAAAAAGCAGGACCAATGGTCCATGATACTTGTCGTGTAGATAGCACATGATGCGATAGAGCTTCCTCTTAACTCGTACTTCGCAAACGAGAACGTCATGGGGCATGCCGCGAAGCAGCCAGATTGTTTCCGAGGTGAATCCCCACTCAAGGCCTCCATCCAAAATGCGAATGAGCGCCTTTCGAAGTGCGACCGCCTCGTTGCGACGGTTTTTATCCCGGGCCATCTCGTCAAAAAACGTGCAACCGCCGCTGCTCCGCTCGCTCAACACGAGAACGGAGTGCGAGTCGTCCAGCCGTAGTCGAATGAGCTCATAGCTAGTATCCAAGGCACCTCCTTCCTTGAATTGACTTATAACACACATTCCGAGTATTTGTAAGATGCTGACTCAACGAAATCGGCAAACTATAGGACATATTATGTTGGAGAGTTCTATTGATGCGGGCATCCAAAAGACACAGTGATCTGGTGGACCTCATCTCGAGCCTTTCCCTGTGGTGACCATGCTAGTCGCACGTGGGTTGAGTTAATTTGCGTTCGTCTGACATTTGCCTTCCGTCGCAGGTGAGAGATGTAGTCAGCACAACCTTTTCGGCAGGCGGTGGCGAGATTAGCGACGGATGACGGGTATTTCCTTCACCTCGATCGGAGCCTCAACTAACCGAGGTACAGTATGGTTTGACAGTGTGTTGGCGCGCTTTGGGCAATGTCTCGGCAATGAGCTGAAGGGGTCAAATCATGGGGAGCATCTGCGAGTCGTCCTTTGCGGGTGGCTCCATACATCTGCTCGCTATCGAGCGCAAGATCAGGCGTGATGGCACGATAGGCTAGCAGGAGGTTCGTGCATAAGGCAACCTGCGGCAGATTGCGGAGAAGGACTATGATGTGGCCAGGCTTCCAGAATGTTCTGGCAGCCCTAATCGGCTGAGGAATTGCCACGGATGCCGCGTCTGTTGCCGTTGCCCCGGAGTGGGTGAGGGGAGGTGGGAGCAATATGAGCAGTACACGGAGGTACGGCCACCGCCTCTGCTACCACTTCGATCTAGGTGACGAGCGAGGTGCAGATTCTTTTCGCGTTTCTACGGACATCCGATTTGCCAAAAAACAACAACCAGAGCATGTAGAGATCTGCGGAAATGTAGTTATGCTGTCATATTCGAGATCGAGAAAGGAAACTATTGAAGCGGCAATAAGTAACCAGCGCCATCTGCATGTGCTCGACAGAGCTCAATGCTGCTATATTCTTTCCGGATATGGTGTGCCAACTGTCTCTCGTGTTGAGCTGTATATTGAGGGGAGCAGCGCGTCTTCGGAATCTAGTTTGCTTCCGAGGATGCATGTCGGGGAGGTCCGATTTGCTCCACAATTAACTCCTGAGAAGTCGCCCCTCTGTCTCGAGGATTACGTACGTATCCTACGCATTTCATCCGATAACGCTGTCGGACGCGTCTCTACAACGATTTCCTCGTATTTGATTGCAAGCTGCTCCGCAACGAATGAAGTGGATAGATTCAGGCTTTTGTGGAGTGGGTTCAATGCTGCGTACGCCTTTCTCTCTGACAAGAAGAGGAAGGAGGAGGACTGCTTGTCGGACCTGTCCAAAACAATATCGTCCGGTGGCGTAGATTCGACCAGCTTCAAACTATGTTTCAACAAATATATTGAGATTGTAACGGATGATAAGATTAACTCTTTGGGTTGGTATCAATACGCTCGAGATCAACTCTATAAGGGAGGAAAGGAGAAAGGGGAGAGAGATAGTACTAGGTCAAGAAAACTTTCCCACTGTAGCAAACGAATGATTCTGGCTCTTCGCGCTGTTGCACCAAGCCTAGATAAACAAAGGGGAGGAAAGGGGTCGGACTTAGCTGACTATCTGAAAGGGGCACTGTGTCGTTCGGATATAGACTCTGATTCCGTGTCAGTAAGAAGGAATGAGCTAGCCTTCTTGCTGACTCAGTACCTTTACAACTATCGTTGCAGCTCAATGCACGGAAGCAGGCAGTTTTCGCTATATGTGAAGTTCTGCGCCGAGAAATCCTTGAGCTGGCTCAACGACGTGCTCGAATATGCTCTTGTTGACTGCATAGTTGAGGTTGTTCGTAAATAAGTGTATTTGCTGAGTTATTTCGTGCAGCAGCGTTATAAATATTGGCGGATTCACCTCCCTGAGAGTGCCGTCGCGCGACCTGCGGTTTTGCTAGCGACTACCGTCCATCGTGCGTTTTGGTGAACCCAAGCTTCGAAGAGAGGCCTCGGCAGACTGTGGCGTGTGGTCCTTGACATGCAGACTTTCGCATATAGACTAGTATGCAAAACCCTGCATACTAGCAAGAAGGCGAGAAAAACATGGACACGATGCCCATCTCCGCCCCGCGCCAGGCCGGCATCTACGTGCGCCGCTCCCGTGAGGCCCAGGGCCTCACGCGCGCCCAGCTCGCTGCGGCCGCTGGCGTCTCGGAGCGTCTGCTCGCCTCTCTCGAGCTCGGTGACGCCACGGGAATCAGACTCGACAAGCTGCTCGCGGTCTTCGGCGCCCTCGGGCTCTCGCTTGCGGCGCAGGGCGAGAAGATCGCCGCCCCATCGCCCTCGTCTGCACCCGCTGCGGACCGGCGACAGACGCCGCGGCCCATCAAGGCAGCTGTAACTTCCTTCGATGACGCTGATTTGATTGCGTCCTACACTTGGCTCTTCCGGGAGATCGCTCGGGAGCAGGGGATTGTCCTTCCTGAGGGGGCGAGCTAGCCATGGCAGCTCTCGACCTGCGCGTCCTTGTCTCCGGAATTCCCGCAGGAACCGTCCATCAGGACGAGCGCGGCCTCATGACCTTCTCCTACGACGCCGGCTACCAGGGTCCGCCACTCTCGCTCTCCATGCCCGTCTCCAATCGGACCTACGGCCCCGATGTGCTGCGCCCGTACCTCTTCGGCCTGCTGCCGGACAGCGAGCTCCAGCGTCGCGCCATCGGACGCGAGCTCGGGGCGAGCGCCAACAATCCCGTGACGCTGCTCGCCCACATCGGTCTCGACTGCCCGGGCGCCGTGCAGCTCTGCCTGCCCGAGCGCCTGGATGAGGCCCGCTCCCGTGCCGGCGAGCGCCGCGAGCTCACGGACCACGAGATTGTCCTGCGCCTCAAGACCGTCCGCGACGAGCCCGAGGTCTCGTGGATGGGGCTCGAGGAGCGCTGGTCGCTCGGCGGCAACCAGGGCAAGTTCGCGCTTGCGGGGGAGGGCGGACGCTGGTACGAGTGTCGTGGCGCGGCTCCCACCACGCACATCTTCAAGAACGGCGTCGTGGGCTTTAGGCTCCAGGCGCTGAACGAGTACGTGTGCATGCGCACGGCCGAGCGCTGCGGCGTGGCAGTGGCCCACGCAGACTATCGCTTCTTCGAGGACGAGCCGGCGCTCATCGTGGAGCGCTACGACCGGGTGCGCGATGCGAGTGGCACGGTGGTCCGCATGCATCAGGAGGACCTCTGCCAGGCGCTCTCGGTCATGCCGGACAGAAAGTACACCGAGGACGGCGGCCCGTCGGCACGCGACGTGATGCGGCTGCTGGCAGGGACCGTCCACGGCAAGCTCAACCTCCTGCTCTTCTCGCAGCAGCTCTTCTACAACGCGCTGATCGGCGCGCCCGACGCCCATGCCAAGAACTACTCCCTGCTCTTGGGCCTTGGACGCAACGCTGGTCTTGCCCCCATGTACGACGTCGCCTCCGGTCTGGCCTACGAGAGGCTGCGCCGGCGCCTGCGTCTCGCGATGTCCGTTGGCGGCGAGAACCGCGTGGGCCGCATCGGCGCTGGCGCGCTCGAGCGCTACGTTGGCGCGGGCGACCCCGAGTTCGCGGCGCTGCTCGACCGCGCGGGCCTTACGCTGGAGTCGTGCCGCGCCCTCATGGCGGACCTCGCCCAGGAGGTCCCCGTTGCGATGGCGGAGGTCTTTGAGGAGTCCGCGGGCGTCCCCGGCGCCGACGAGCTTCGCGAGCACCTCCTCGAGCCCGTCGTCGCCACCTGCAGGCGCACCCTCGCCTCGCTGTAGCGCGCGGGTCGGTCCCCCTCGGCGCGCCTTGGCCGATTGCTCGCCGAGACGGAGCGTCTACGGAAAACTGCCCGGGAATCGTGCCTCTTTTCCGCATCTGCTCCGTCTCGGCGGTATCGTAGACGTTATGCAACGTCGAGAGGAGCGCGCATGCTGCAGAGGGACTACGTCCTAGAGATCGTCGGCCAGTTCGTGGAGAGCGTCTCCCGAGCGCTGCGCCGTGCGGCGGCGGGCGAGAAGGACGGCCTCGTCGCCACCGAGCGGCAGATCGGGGAGCTACTCGACCTCGACTACGGGACCGCGCTCGCGCTCGCCCCCGACTCCCTCGTCACGATGATGGTGCTCTCAGGCATCGGGGACTCGGTGGCGGAGTACGTCTGCTATGCGCTGGACCGCCTGGCGCGCCTGTACGAGCGCGGGGGAGACGAGGACACGGCCGGCCTGCGCCGCCTCCAGGCGAGGGCCGTGGCGGAGTCCTTCGGCTGCGACCCCTCCACGGCGCCTGCCGAGCTCGCCGCGCTGGACGGGGAGCTGTTCGGGTAGGGCGGCGGCACGCTCGCGGACGACGCCACGGGGCGGAGGCTATGCTAGCCGAGGGCGACATGCGGCTCTGCCGCGTCGTGTCCTGAGAGAGGGTCGCTCGCCCCGGCGGCCGCCTTGCGCGGCCGGCCCGCGCGCGGCCTCTCGGCGAGACGGGCGCGTACGGAGTCGAGGGAGACGTAGGTGTTGCGACCCTCCCTCCAGCCCCTGAGCCGTGCGTCCCGGACCATCTGGGAGACGCGGCCCTGCGTGACGCCGAGCATGCGTGCCGCCTCGGAGGCGGTCACCTTCTCGATGGTCTCCAGGCCCGCCGAGACGCCAAAGACCATGTTGGTGCCGCCGTGGCGCGGCTTGTTGCCAAAGGTGGGCTCAGGCGGTTCCGTGCCGGTGACCTCCCAGCTCTCGAGATGCACCTTGAGCCAGTCCGCCACCATGAGGCAGAGGTCCGCGAAGTCCTCGCCCTGGGTCGCTCCCTCCAGGTCATAGGGGATGGCAACGAAGCAGTCCTCGTCCTGGAACACCTCAAACTCGTAGACGCCGAAGTGCATGGCTACCTCCCGTTCCCGATTCCTGCCTCGCGGAGGATGCTCCTGAGGGTGGGCTCCAGAATCTCTTGGTGCCGGGGGACCCAGACCTCACGCCCGTCGGCGTGCCCGAATCTCTCGTGCTTCGTGCCTCCCGTGGAGCGGAACCCGTGCGCCCTCAGGATTCTGACCACGTCCCTCCGCTTGGTCATCGCCGCTCCCTAAAGGTATAGTGACATTAGGATAATGTCAAACGACCTCATCGTGGGCGACTATGGTAGTGAAGCAGGTTCCGAGCTAGCTTCCACGTGGCTGACGGTTGCCTGACGCAGCAGGTGGGGGTCATGCGGCGCGCGCCGGGACTCGGCGTGTGGTGGGGAAGGGGCCGTGAGCGGCTACCTATCGCGCAGCGCCTCCGACTGGGCCATGCGCACGAGCTTCTTCTTGAGCTCGCAGATCTTCTGGTCCTGCGTGAACGTGCGGACGAGAAGGACGAGGATGCCGCAGCAGAAGATGAAGTTCACGGGCGCGTCAAAGCCGAGGACGCCGGACGCCCAGTATGCGATCTGGGGAAAGAGGGCGAGCACGAGCAGGGCGACGACGATTATCAGCCAGAAGATGGAGTCGGCGATCTCGAGGTTGGACTTGCGGATGCGACGCAGCACGAAGAGCAGGATGAGCAGCGCGCAGACGATGAGGGATACCCTGAGCGGCGTGTTCATGGAGATCACCTGAACCACTGGACGAGGAGGATGGACGTGCAGGCGCGTGCCATGTAGGAGATCGAGCGGCGAAGGTCGAGGTAGGACTCGCCCGCCTCGCGCTCGCGCATCTCCACTTGGACCTCACGGACGTGCGCCCCGCGGCGCATGAGATAGGCCACGGAGTCGGGCTCCGGCCCAAAGTCGAAGCGCCTGGCAAACTCTTCCATCATGGAACGGTCATACAGGCGCATCCCCGAGGTCGGGTCCGCGACGCGCTGCCCGGTGGTGGTCCTGATCAGGGCGGACAGCAGCCTCGAGCCGATCATGCGAGCGGAGAGAGACTTTCGCGCGCTCACGAAACGCGACCCTATCACGATGTTCGCCCCCGTGTGCTCCATCTCTGCGACCATGAGCGGGACGTATCCAGGAACGTGCTGGCCGTCTGCGTCGAACTGAATGACGGCGTCAAAGCCATGGGCCAGGGCGTATCTGACGCCGGTCTGGAATCCCGCCGTGAGGCCGAGGTTGGTGGGGTGCGTCACATGGTGGTACCCGTGCTCGCGGCAGATGGCCTCAGTGGCGTCGGAGGAGCCGTCGTTGACGATGAGGTAGTCGCAGCCCGTGTCCGCCGCGAGGAACTCCTCGACGGTGGAGACGATGGACTCCTGCTCGTTGTAGGCAGGGATGATGGCGAGTACGCGCATGGTGCTCCGAGATTCTTCTGACGCTCCGTATCCTGATACGCGGCAACGAGTATACCCCAGTCGTCTCGTTGCCCGCCGACGGACGAGGGGGAAGTCGGCCAGAGATGCCCGGTACAATGGGGAGGCGTCGGCGACCATTCGAGGGCACTGGAGGCGATTGCGTGGACGAAGCTGGGTCGGCTGGCACCGGAGCCTATGCGCTCTTCTCGCCGCACTATCCCCCTCACCTGGGTGGGATAGAGAACTTCACGCAGAACCTCGCCGCGGCGCTCGCCCGGCGAGGCAACGACGTCATCGTGGTCACCAACGACACCGAGGGGATCGGCTCTGGCCTCAGCAACGAGGACGGCGTCAAGGTGCTCCGGCTCCCCTGCATCCCGCTCGTATCGGGCCGGTTCCCCGTGGCGCGCAATCGGGCAGAGCGTCGGCGCCTTCTGTCCGTGCTGGACGCCGCCCCGCTTGCCGGCGTTCTGGTCAACGCCCGATTCTATCCGCACTCGCTCCTGGGGATGCGCGTGGCCCGTGCGCACGGGCTCACGCCCGTGGTGCTCGACCACGGGTCCGCATACCTCTCGTTCAGCAATCCCGCGCTCGATCCGATCGTGCGATGCTACGAGCGCCTCATCACCGCATGGGGCAGACGGTATGGTTCCGCCTACTATGGGATCTCCGAGAAGAGCGTCG
>UMIY01044199.1_pt1 | contig 13104 bp, 10 predicted proteins | sample 1965921 | NCBI WGS metagenome assembly UMIY01 (sample SAMEA4836134, study PRJEB28245) | human gut metagenome | biome: gut microbiome; material: fecal sample | place: Denmark | collected 2008
GTCAATATAATACACCACTTTTTTTACGCTCTTTTTAGAAGCCCTGTAATACTCATCATACAACAAGTAATGTGCATCATTCTTTACTTTATCCCACTTTGAAATATTAATGATTTGATCATACTGCAAGATGTCATTAATATCTTCCTTCTCTAATTTTAATACAACCTTTTTATCTTCTTTATGATACCCTTTAATACTCAAACGAATACTTGTAAAATTCGCAATCAATAATGCGATACAAACGACTGGAATCAACGCGACAATTGCGATTCGTTTCGTATTTACTTTTCTCTTTTTCTTTGCCATAAACTCACCCAAATCATTATATAGAATAAGGTTGTGAAAGACAAATGAGTTTTATTTACAAATTATTTTCATCTTACATGTAATATTTTTCATTACGTGATACAATAGATTCTAGAGGTGATTATATGTTATTCAAGAACGCAACCATTTATACAATGGAACAAGACCCTTTTGTAGGTGATTTTAAAATCGATAAGGGCGTATTTACACAAATAGGAAAAGATTTGACAGCAGATGTTGGAGAAGATGTACAAGATCTAAATGGTCTATACGTATTTCCTGGTTTAGTGGAAAGTCATTGCCATTTAGGCATGGAAGAAACAGCCATTCGTTTTGAAGGCGATGATGTCAATGAAATCACAGATCCAATCACACCAAATATGCGTGGTATTGATGGATGTAATCCAATGGATGAAACAGTAGAGCTCGCATTAAAAGGCGGTGTTACAACGGTAGCTGCAGGTCCTGGTAGTGCCAACGTTCTTGGTGGAACTTTCTTTGCGTATAAAACTAAAGGAAATTGTATTGATGAAATGACAATTGAGAATCCAATTGCGATGAAAGCCGCCTTTGGTGAAAATCCTAAGCGTTGTTATAAGGATAAGAAAATTGATACGCGTATGCAGATTAGTGCATTACTTAGAGAGACTCTAGCTAAGACTAAAGAATATATGGAGAAAAAAGAAGCTGGAAAAGATGTCGCTTATGATCAAAAATTAGAAGCCATGATTCCAGTTATCAAAAAAGAATTACCATTGAAGTGCCACGCCCATAGAGCCGATGATATTTTAACTGTCATTCGTATTGCGAAAGAATATGACATTGAAGTAACTTTAGATCATGCGACGGATGCAAGATGCATTGTCGAACAGATCAAAGAAAGCGGATATCCATGTATTTGTGGTCCTAGTTTTGGTCATAAGACAAAATTTGAATTGAAATCCAAATCCTTTAAAACGCCTGGCGTATTAAACAAAGCTGGAATCTTAGTTTCCATCACAACTGATTCTCCAGTTATTCCAGAACAATATTTATCTTTATGTGCCGCTTTGGCCGCAAAAGAAGGTATGGATGAATATGAGGCTATCAAAGCTATCACAATCAATCCAGCTAAAATCTTAAAACTCGATAATCGCGTAGGTTCTATTAAAGTAGGTAAAGATGCTGACTTTATTATTTGTACTAAGAATATTCTAGATACGACAAATGAAATCAAATCTGTCTATATTGATGGAAAGAAGGCCGTGTAATGTTATTTAAAAATGCCACTATTTATACTATGGAAGAAGATCCCTTTATTGGTGATTTTCGAGTTGATAAAGGTGTATTTACTGAAATCGGAAAAGATTTACAGCCTAATGAAGACGACTTTGTTCAAGACTTATCTGGTTTATATGTCTTCCCTGGACTTATTGATGCTCATAGCCATCTAGGTATGGTATGTTCTTCTATTGGTTTTGAAGGCGAAGATGGAAATGAAGTCACAGATCCAATTACGCCCAATATTCGTGGCATCGATGGCTGTAATCCAATGGATGAAACAATTAAAGAAGCATTAAAAAGCGGAGTGACTACAGTCGCTGCAGGTCCAGGTAGTGCTAATGTGATTGGTGGAACTTTCTTTGCGTATAAAACTGCAGGTAACTGCATTGATGAAATGACAATTCAAAATCCTTTGGCGATGAAAGCTGCATTCGGTGAAAATCCTAAGCGTTGTTATCAAGGAAAGAAAATTGATACGCGTATGCAGATCAGTGCATTACTTAGAGAAACTCTAGCTAAGACTAAAGAATATATGGAGAAAAAAGAAGCTGGAAAAGAAGTAGATTATGATCAAAAACTAGAAGCGATGATTCCGGTTATTAAAAAGGAAATGCCATTAAAGTGCCATTGTCATAGAGCCGATGATATTTTAACCGTGATTCGTATTGCGAAAGAATATGACATTGAAGTGACATTAGATCATGTAACAGATGGAAGAAGTATTATTCCACAAATTAAAGAGAGTGGTTTTCCATGTATTCTAGGTCCTTGTTTAGGTCATAAATCAAAATATGAAGTTAAAAACATGTCTTTTGAAACGGCCAATGAATTCTATAAAGCCGGTATTCCTTTCTGCATTATCACAGATTCTCCTGTAGTACCCGAACAATACTTATCATTAAGTGCAGCTTTAGCCGCAAAAGCTGGTCTTCCAGAATATGAAGCCATTAAGGCCATCACAATCAATCCAGCTAAGATTTTAAAACTGGATGATCGTATTGGTTCTATTAAAACTGGTAAGGATGCAGACTTTGTGATTTGTACAAAGAATATTTTAGATACACAAAATGAAATTAAGACAGTATATGTCAATGGAAAGAAGGAAGCATAATGTTATTTAAGAACGCAACAATTTATACAATGGAACAAGATCCATTTGTAGGTGATTTTAAAATTGATAAAGGTGTATTTACACAAGTAGGAAAAGATTTGACACCAGATGTTGGTGAAGATGTGCAAGATCTAAATGGTCTATATGTATTCCCTGGTTTAGTTGAAAGTCATTGCCATCTAGGTATGGAAGAAACAGCCATTCGTTTTGAAGGTGATGATGTCAATGAAATCACAGATCCAATCACACCAAATATGCGTGGTATTGATGGATGTAATCCAATGGATGAAACAATCGAATCCGCATTAAAAGGTGGAGTTACAACGGTAGCTGCTGGTCCTGGTAGTGCCAATGTGATTGGTGGAACTTTCTTTGCGTATAAAACCGTAGGTAACTGTATTGATGAAATGAGCATTCAAAATCCTTTGGCTATGAAGGCAGCCTTTGGTGAAAACCCTAAGCGTTGTTATCAAGGAAAGAAAATTGATACGCGTATGCAGATCAGTGCATTACTTAGAGAAACTCTAGCTAAGACTAAAGAATATATGGAGAAAAAAGAAGCTGGAAAAGATGTAGCTTATGATCAAAAGCTTGAAGCGATGATTCCTGTTGTCAAAAGAGAAATTCCATTAAAGTGCCACGCCCATAGAGCCGATGATATTTTAACAGTGATTCGCATTGCGAAAGAATATGATATTAAAGTAACATTAGATCATGTTACAGATGCTCGTTGTATCATTCCTCAAATCAAAGAAAGTGGATTCCCTTGTATTTGTGGACCTGCTTTAACTCACAAATCAAAATTCGAGCTTGCGAATATGTCATTTGAAACACCAAACGAACTATATAAAGCTGGTATTTTATTCTCAATCATTACAGACTCTCCTGTAGTGCCTCAACAATACCTTTCTTTAAGTGCTGCTCTAGCCGCTAAAGCTGGTCTTCCTGAATATGAAGCTATTAAAGCCATCACAATCAATCCAGCTAAAATCTTAGGCTTAGACAATCGTTTAGGTTCAATCAAAGAAGGTAAAGATGCTGACTTTGTGATTTGTACAAAGAACATTTTAGATACCACAAATGAAATCAAAGCTGTTTATGTTGACGGAAAGAAGGCCGCTTAATGCTTTTTAAAAACGCCACTATTTATACCATGGAAGAAGAACCCTTTATCGGTGATTTTCGAGTCGATAAAGGTGTATTTACAGAGATTGGAAAGAATTTAGAACCCAAAGATGAAGATATCCAAGATCTTTCGGGATTCAATGTGTATCCAGGCATGGTAGAAGCCCATTGTCATTTGGGCATGGAAGAAACGGCTATTGGTTTTGAGGGCAATGATTTAAATGAAATCACAGATCCAATCACTCCAAACATGCGTGGCATTGATGGTTGTAATCCAATGGATGAAACTGTACAAACTGCATTAGAAGCAGGAGTCACAACGGTAGCTGCAGGACCTGGTAGTGCCAATGTGATTGGTGGTACATTCTTTGCGTATAAGACAAAAGGAAATTGTATCGATGAAATGAGCATTCAAAATCCAATTGCGATGAAGGCAGCTTTTGGAGAAAATCCAAAGAATTGCTACAAAGGAAAGAAAATTGATACGCGTATGCAGATTAGTGCATTATTAAGAGAAACATTAGAAAAGACAAAGGAATACATGAAGAAAAAAGAATCTGATAAAGATGTAGACTATGATCAAAAGCTAGAAGCGATGATTCCTGTTATCAAAAGAGAAATTCCCTTAAAGTGTCATGCGCATAGAGCGGATGATATGTTAACGGCAATTCGTATCGCAAAAGAATACGATATTGAAATCACCTTAGATCATGCGACGGATTCACAAGCGATTCTAGATCAAATCAAAGAAAGTGGTTTTCCATGTATTTGTGGACCAAGTCTTTGTCATAAAGATAAGTTTGAATGTGCCAACGATTCATTTGAAACTCCAAATAAGATGTATGAAAAAGGAATCTTGTTTGCGATCACAACCGATTCCCCATTCAATCCCCAACAATATCTGCCATTAAATGCTGCACTTGCACATAAGGCAGGACTACCAGAGTTAGAAGCCATCAAGGCCATCACAATCAATCCAGCTAAGATCTTACATTTAGAGAATCGAGTTGGTTCTATTAAACCTGGCAAAGATGCTGACTTTATAATTTGTACAAAAAGTTTGATTGATTTAAATAATACAATAAAAAATGTATATATTAATGGAACAAAAGCTGTCTAAAAAATATAAGGTGAAAAAATCAATTGATTTTTTTCACCTTATTCTTTTAGCCTATTGTCAAAAGGCACCCATCATTTTAATGATGAGTGCCTTATTTATTCAATAAAACATTTTACTAATAAAGTTTCATTCTCTTTTAACTTAAAACTTAATTCATCAGCACGATAAATTGAAGGTTCAATAAATTTGATGAAATTATAGGACATAAACATTGGCCAAGACATCGCATTCATTTCAATAATGCGCCATGTTGGATAAAGATCATATCCCGTTTTAAAGTTTCGCGTATAGGGTACATAGTCATTCGTTAAATCAAATAAGCTATTAGGAACTACCTTGTATACACCATTGTCCATTTCTGATTTTCTTTTATTCAATCTTTCTCTTAATGAACGACTCGAATTAAACTCTTTTTGTTGAATCTTAATATATTCTTCTAAACTATCAATCACAGGTTGAACCTCATGAATAGTACATTCAAAAGAACCATCTTCATAAAAAGTAGCCTTTTGTACCTTCATCACCTGCATAAATGACTTGGGTGCTTCATTGTCTGGAAATAATTGATACCAATCACCACGACTATTTTGAATTTTTATTCTAAATGACATATTCCTCTCCATAAAACAAGGAGAGACATAAATCTCTCCTGTAATTAACTAGTCTTCTTTACGAGCATGTTTGCCAGTAAATGCAACTCCAGCAAGTCCTAATACACCACTCAATGCATAGAATCCTAATGCAGCTTCGGCAGCCGTATTTACTTTTCCATCCTGAGTTTTAGTTGTATTTGTAGATGTAGTCGTGTCTTCTTTTTTAGTTTCAGTTAATGTAATTCCCTCTCCTTTTGCTGGAGTTGTAATCACATTTTCGTTTTTACCTCCGGCAGGCTTAGTCTCTGGAACCGAAGGCTTAGTTTCCGGTTTTACTTCAGGTTTTGTCTCTGGAGAAGGCGCTGGCGCAGGGTTTAAATAAGCATTTAATGCAGCTTCCGCTTTGGCTAATTCCGCTTTAGCATTCTCAACATCCTTAGTTAATACATCGTATTTAGCTTTTTCAGCATCATATTTTGTTTGAGCTTCTGCTAATGTTTCATTTGCTTTTTCTAAAGCTTCGATAGCGACCTGTAATTTACTTAACAACTCAGCTTCTTCTTCTGTTAAGTCTACGCCGCCAGAAATCATAGTCATAATTTCATCAACTAATGAGTGATAATAAGCCAATACATCATCTAAACGAGCTTGTTCTTTCTCTAAAGAAGCTAATTCTTCTTGAACAACGTCTGATTTTGCACCATTCTCTTTCAAATCCTTAGATACATTGGTTAAAGCATTTTGAAGTTTCTTTAATTTGTTGGATAGTTCTTCCATAGAAGCTTTCAAATCTTCACGTGTCTTTTTAGAATCTTTCAATTCTTTCAATTTGACGTTAGCAGACTCTAATTCTTTTTCAGCAGTTTCTTTATCGGATTTTGCTTGGTCAACATTTAAAGATAATTCAGCTTTTTTAGTTTCTTCTTCGGCTTTGCTTGTATTTAATTTCGATAACTCTCCATTAGCTTCTTCTACGAGCTTTTTAGTTTCTTCATAGGTTTTTTTCTTGCCATCCATTTCAGCTTTAGCAGCGTCTAATTCCACTTTTAGTTTAGCTGCTGATTGTTCGGATTTTTTGATTGTGTCTTTTACAGTGTTCACTGTTTTTTCAGCATCATCTACCGCAACCCTAGCCTTTGCAACATCTTGCACCTTAGAATCTACAACTTTTTTCTGGGCATCTACTTTTGCTTGCATAACCTTTACAGTTTCTGCTTTCTCGTTTTTAGCTTTCTCAGCTTTTGAAACATTTTCTTGCGCTTCAGTTACTTTTGATGCAGCTACAGTTACTGCCTTTTTAGCTTCTTGAATTTGCAAATTAGTTGTATCTTCATTGGCTTTTAATCTCTCTAATTTGGCAAGAGCTTCTTCATATGCTTTTGTAGCATTTGCAATCACGTTTCCGTTATTTTGAACATCATCTAACGCTTTTTTAGCGTCTTCATATGCTGCTTTTTTAGATTCTAAATCAGCTCTTAAAGAATCATAATATTCGTTGAATTTTGCTTCGAATTCACTGACTGTCATTTGGCCAATGCGAGTGTCATACTGCTTTCCTTTATCAGTTGCAGAATCTAATCCACCACCATATTCAAATGAATCTGTGTTACTAGAAAATTGTTGAGCAAAATTCCCACCAGATTTTGATAAATTATTTTTATCTTCTGGGACATATGACACTCCTGTCACATCATATCCAGAAAGAATGTTTAAATAGTGACCGATTCTATTAAATAAATCAGGATATTTTATAATGGTTTTATCAATTGTATTGTTTTTCTCTTCTGGGTGCTCATTATAAAAATCATTTAAAAAGTCTTTTTCCCAATTGTACCACCCAACAAACGGACCAGAATAAGACCCGTCAGAATTAGGATTACCGTCCGGAATGCTAATTTCCCACGTAAAACCATTCGCTAAATTTTCGCCTGTATTGTATAAACCAGTATGAGGAGAGTTCCCGTCTGTTTTGTGTACTGTGTGATTAACTTTAACTTGCGAAATGGCCATCATTAGTCCACTTGTTTTTAATTCTGGCAACCCATTTATTTTGCGTAATCTGTTGCATTCCGCTAACATTGGAAGAGATTTTTTCATATTTGTTAAATCTGTTGAGTCTCCAATATCACCTAAAGTTGTCGTTCCTAACTGAATACCTTCTTTAATAACGTCAGCAGCTTGCGTATCACCGATATTTTCATAAAAACCTAAGCTTCCTTGATTCCATTGTGCCTGGACTGCATCGTAAGCCGCTTTTGTAGAATCAACCAATTTTGAAAGCTCCTCTGTTGATTTCTTAGCAGCGTCTAATAAATCTTTCTTAGCAGCTACATCCTTTTCTGCCTGAGCAATACTAGCTTTTGTAGCCTCTAAAGATTGTTGAAGACCGGTTAATTGATTATCAGCCGTCACCTTGTCTTGTTGAGCCTGAGTCAAGATACTTTGGGCCTCATTATAAGCGTCAATTACAGCCTGATTTTCACTCTTTACAGTTTCTAAATTTCCTTGAAGAGAACTTAAAACTCCATTTTCATTAACTAACTCTGCATTTGCAGCATTATATGCTTCAGTGACAGCGATTAAATTAGCTTGTGCTGTTGCTAGTTGACTTTCTAATTCAGCCTTAGCAGTCTCATCTGTAGCTGCATCATAAGCCTGCTGGGCATTATTTAAAGCCTCTGAGGCTTCCTGCATAGCATCCTCGCTTGCAGCTGATTGAGCACTTAAAGTGTCTACCTTACTTTGCTGCGCGGTAATTTGAGCTTCTAAATCATTGATTTTGTTTGTAGCCTCGTCAAACTGTCCTTTAACAGTATCATATTTTGCCTGTGCTTCTTGTAAGCTGACTTTTACGCTCTCTACAACTTTTTGCTGAGAGGCAATTTGTTCCGTCAAGACTTCAACTGTCCCCTGTGAAATCAATTCATTGTATTTATTTTGTGCATCTTGATAGTCTTTTTCTAACTGCGCTTTTTGTGTTTCTGAATCTGATGCTTCATTCTCCAAACGTTCCTTTTCAGCTTTTAGAGCATCTAATTCTGCCTTAGCCTGTTCAATAGCGTCCTTGTTCACTGAAATTTCATTTGAAATATACGAATAGGCAGCATCATTTGCAGCATTAAAATCAGCACTAGCCTTCTTTTGATTTGCTTTTGCTGTTGTTAGCTTATTTGTTGCTTCATTCATAGCAGGAGTAGCTTCATCTAATTTAGTTGTAGCATCCTCTACTTTTTCTTGAGCACTACGAATTTGTTCTTCTAATAATTCTTTCTGTGTTTTTTCAACTTTGACTTCTTCTTTTTCTGCTGGAACTTTATTCAAGCTTTCATCTGGATCAGCTGTAGCACCCTTTGCGAATACACTCATTTGTCCAGCTTGCGTAATAACCATACTGGCTGCTGCCAAACTTGTTAATGTTTTCTTGTTATTCATTTTTGTCCTTTCCCATCTCTACTATCATTCTTACCCTTGGAATAATTTATATCTTGTAATTCTTTGGAAAAATCTAAAACCTTTTCTAAATCTTCTTTACTCATTTCTTTTAAAGTATTTTTTATACTTTCAAGAACCTTCAACTCTTCTAAAGTTAGTTTTTCCATATAATATACTCCCTAAGTATCTACAAGAAACATTATAGTATCTTAAATCTATTCGGTCAAATCAGAATGTTGATTTAAGATACTTTTGTTATATATAATGAAAAGCAGTGAGGCATATTATAATGAATGATGAAATCGGTAAAAGAGTTAGAAAAATAAGATTACAAAAAGGAATCAGCCAAGAAAAATTTGGCGAATTAATTGGAATAAAAAAAGCTGCTGTATCAAAAATTGAAAACGGAGATAATTGTCTATCAAAGAGTAATCTAATCTCTATATGCAGACAATTCAACATTAGTGAAGACTGGTTATTATATGGAAAAGGTGAAATGTTTATACCTGAATCTAGAGAAAATGAAATTCGTAGATTCTTTGAGAATGCCATGTCGTCCGATACTGATTTAGCTAAAATTCAACGTAAATTTATTAACACTCTTATATCCTTGGACGAAGAGGAATGGATCGTACTCGATCGTTTTATGAAAAAATATCATTTTAACCAAAAATAATACCTATAAGCTGTCTAAGACAGCTTTTTATATGCTAAAATAGTGTGGTTGGAGAAAAAGATTATGAATATAGTTGAAAAATATGGTGGAACCAGCGTTGGAACAATTGAACAAATTCAGGCCATTGCACTTCATGCCAAACACATGAAAGAACAAGGTCACAATCTAGTCATTGTTGCGAGTGCCATGGGAAAAACCACAAATAAATTAATAGAATTAGCTCATAGTGTCACAAACAATCCAAACAAACGAGAATTGGATTCCTTATTATCTACGGGTGAGCAACAAACAATTACACTTCTTGCGATTGCGATGAATTCAATAGGTTTGGATGCGATCAGTTTAACTGGCTATCAAGCAGGTTTTCTTACTAGTAAACACCATTCTCGTGCTTTGATCAAAGATATTGATACAACTACAATTCAAGCTCATTTAGATCAAGGAAAAATTGTTGTTGTAGCCGGCTTTCAAGGTGCTACTGAATATGGAGACATCACTACTTTAGGTCGTGGTGGAAGTGATACAACAGCGGTTGCGATTGCCGCAAAACTTGGCTATCAATGCCACATCTTTACCGATGTAGATGGTGTTTATACAATTGACCCGAGATTATATACGCGTGCTAAAAAATTAAAATCCATTTCTTATGAAGAAATGATGCAGATGGCCTGTTTAGGAGCTGGAGTATTAGAAACTCGAAGCGTCGAACTTGCTAGTAAATATAATGTTCCCCTTTTCTTAGGAAAAGCTTTGGAAACAGATTTAAAGAAAGGAACTTGGATTATGCATAAAGAATTAGAAGATATGCCAATTACAGGTTTAAGTGTAAAAGATGACTATGCGATCATGCGCTTTATGCACTTACCTAATGATGGTGTTTATTTAGGAAAACTATTTAAGATGATTTCCGATTTAAATATCAACCTAGATACAATTTCACAACAATTAGATGATGAAGGCCTAGCCAACTTTACTTTATATTGTTCTGAAGAACAAAGTAATCAAATCATGGAACATGCTTCAAAGGAATATCCTGTACATCAAATGCTTGGATACATTAAATTGTCTTTAGTAGGACTTGGTATTTCTACACATTCAGGTATTGCCAGTAAAGTATTAAACATCTTAAGTGAAAATGGCATTAAGTATTATATGATTACTTCTAGTGAAATCTCTATCTCACTAACCATTGAAAAGAAAGATAAAGTTAAAGCCGTTCAAGCACTTGGAAAGGCATTTGATCTATAATGGAACTTCCAGTTAAATTTAAAGAACAAATGAAAGAGCTTCTTCAAGAAGAATATGGAGACTACCTACAAAGTTTTGATCATGATAGATATTATGGTTTAAGAGTCAATACACTAAAAATTTCTGTTGAAGAATTTCTAAAGATTTCCCCCTTTAAACTAAAACCCATCCCTTGGACAAATGATGGCTTCTATTATTCAAGTGAAGATAAACCTAGTAAACACCCCTACTATTATGCAGGCCTTTACTATCTTCAAGAACCCAGTGCTATGTTACCAGCACAAGTTCTTCCTGTAGACGAAAATGATATTGTATTAGATACGTGTGCAGCTCCTGGTGGAAAGAGCACAAAGCTTGCGACAAAGCTCAATCATACTGGACTTTTAATTTCAAATGATATAAGTTCTTCAAGATGCCAAGGACTCTTAAAAAACATTGAATTATTCGGATGTGACAATGCTTGGGTTACCAGTGAAGATTTGACAAATATGGAAGAACACTACCCAGAAACATTTGATAAGATTCTAGTAGATGCCCCTTGTAGTGGTGAGGGAATGTTTCGTAAAGAGCCAGATTTAATTAAAAGCTGGATTGAAAAGGATGATACATTCTATCCTCCGATTCAAAAAAACATTTTGAATGCGGCCATATCCATGTTAAAGCCAGGTGGATCTATCGTATATTCCACTTGTACTTTTTCGATTCACGAAAATGAAGAAGTTATTCAAGATGTATTAGACAAACATCCCGACTTACATCTTGTTCCTATTAATAAAATCGATGGTATGATGCCAGGTGTAAACATGGAGGAATGTGTTCGTTTATATCCACATAAAATCAAGGGAGAAGGTCACTTTGTAGCTTTACTTGTCAAAGATGGAGAAACAAAACATAAAAAAATAAAACTGGAGCCAAGCGATAAGCTTGATGATTGTGTTACTGATTTTTTACGATTGGTTAAATTAAATAAGGGTACCATTAAAGTCAAAAAGGACAAGGTCATCTGGTTAAACAGTGATTTTCAAGCTTATAAAGGCTATCGCGTACTAAGATCTGGCTTATTATTAGGGCAACTTAAAGGTAAACATTTTGAACCCAGCCAAAGTCTTGCCCTTGCCCTTTGTCCTGAACAATTTAAAAATGTATTAAACTTTTCCATTGAAGATGAGCGTGTTATTAAATACTTAAAAGGTGAAACTCTAGATGTGAAAGATTTGGATTCAAAAACATCTGGATGGACACTTGTTTGCGTAAATAACTTCCCTTTAGGTTTTGCGAAACTTTCTAAAGGCTCATTAAAAAATAAATATGCGAAAGGATGGCGTTATCAATGAGACTTGACAAATATTTATCTCATATGGGATTTGGCACAAGAAATGACGTTAAAAAATTAATAAAAAATGGCTGGGTTACCATTAATGATGAAACCATAAAAAAGGCAGACTATAACGTAAAAGAAGATGATCGTGTTTGTGTGGATGATGAACCCGTAAGCTATGTAGAATACGAATACTATATTTTAAATAAGCCTCAAGGCTATGTGAGCGCCACTGAAGATATGCTCTATCCGACTGTCATGGAACTTGTCCAAAGCCAAAGACACGATTTGTATCCAGTTGGAAGATTGGATGTAGATACAGAAGGCTTATTACTCATCAGCAACGATGGTAAATTAACGCATGAAGTATTATCACCAAAAAAACATGTAGACAAAAAATACTATGTTGAATTTGATGGGACTCTACCAGAAAATGCCGTAGACTTCTTTAATCAGCCTATGGAATTTGAGGAATTTACTTCAGCACCTTCAAAGCTAGAAATTTTAGATACAAATAAAGCCTATCTAACGATTCATGAAGGAAAATTCCACCAAGTCAAAAGAATGTTTGAAAAGGCAAACTGCACTGTTACCTATCTTCAACGTATTGAATTTGGTCCTTTAAAACTAAATGATTTACCATTAGGTGAATTTAGAGCATTAACCCAAGAAGAATTAGATGCATTAAAAGGCTAAGACGACCTGAGATTTCTCAGGTTTTTTATTTCGACATACAAAAACGCCCTTTCGGAAGTTTTTTAAGATCGTACATATGCCTTTAGTACTTTGATTTCATCACAATCATAAGGCTTGATTGTATATTCCTTAATACTTGCAGGAATAATGAAGGTTTCTGCATAATGCACAATGAATGGTTCAAAATCACCTTCAATAATGGCACTCTTTCCA
>UMIY01030185.1_pt1 | contig 13012 bp, 2 predicted proteins | sample 1965921 | NCBI WGS metagenome assembly UMIY01 (sample SAMEA4836134, study PRJEB28245) | human gut metagenome | biome: gut microbiome; material: fecal sample | place: Denmark | collected 2008
GATTAATAGTTACAGTAATGTTTTTAGAAACTGCATTATACATATCTGAACCATTATATGAAACAGTAGCCTGATATACATTAGATACTAAGTTTAATCCCATAGAAGCAGTACCATTAGCATCAGTGGTTTTATTGTAAGTTTTACCATTAATAGTAAAGTACACAATAGCATTAGCAATAGGATTATCTAAATAATCAGTTAAAACAGCAACCATTCTAGTACCATCATGATAAATCATCACAATGTCAGAAATGTTCAAATTAACTTTTTTATTAATATCTACTGTTACATTAAATTTAGCAGATGATTGAGTGTATTTATCATCACCACTGTAACTTACGCTCATATTATATTTGCCGGCAGTTAATCCCGGAATTATAACTTTTGCACTGCCATTTAAAACAGCAGCAGTGTATTTCTTATTGTTAATTACAACAGTTACATTGTTAGTTGCATCTTTAGGTAAAGATACTTCAATTACAGCATTTTCACCGGCAGCTATTGTAGGAACAGTAACATTCATTTTATAGTCAGACACTTTAGAAACAACAAATGAAGCATTTGCTTTAGCCACATTGTAATTATCATTGCCATTGTAAATAGCACGGACATCATATTTATTGGCTGCTAAATTAGCAACTTTTAAAGTAGCATTGCCATCAGTAACATTTACTGTTTCAGATTTGCCATTAACAATAACTGTAACATTACCTGCTACACTTGGAGATAAATTAACAGTAATAACTGCAGTTTCTCCAACTTTAATATCCTGAACATTAATTTTTACATCCACATCAGCTTTAGCTACATTAAATTTAGCAGTACTGTTGGAAGATTTATAATTGGAATCACCAGCATAACTAGCAACAACACTATAATCACCAGCACCTAAATCAGAAACAACAACTTTGGCAGAACCATTACTAATTGCAGCATTATAAACATCTTTACCAACACTAACAGTAACATTACCTGAAGCGTCTTTAGGAACGTTTACTATAATAACAGCATCTTCTCCAACTTTAACGTCACTAGGAACAGTAATATTCATGTTATAGTCAGATATTTTGGATACTGTGAATTTGGTTGTGTTTTGATTAGGATTATAATTGTTGTCTCCAGCGTATTTAACAGTTACAGTGTAATTGTTTGCTTTAAGATCAGCTATTGTTTTAACTGCTTTACCATTTTCAATAGCTACAGTGTAATCTTTACCGTCAACAGTAATAATTACATCACCTGTAGCATCAGAAGACACATTGACGATTACTGTTGCATTTTCACCGACTTTAATGTCATCAGCATTAACAGTGATATTTGAATCTATTTTGTTAACTTTGAAAACACCTTCAGATTTAATATTGTTATAGTTGTCATTTCCTGCCCATGTAGCAGTAAAGTTATAAGAACCAACGATTAATGTATCACCAGCAAAAGTGCCGTTACCATCAACAACATTAACAGTGAATAAAAAGATATTATTAATACTAACCATTACATCACCAGTTAATTTAGCACCATTAATACCAGTTAAAACAGCTTCAATAGTAAATATGTTCTGGTAATCAACATCTGCAATAGATACATCAAGATTTGCATCTGCTTTAGCTACATTAAATTTAGCAGTACTGTTAGAAGCTTTATAATTATTATCGCCAGCATAAATAGCAACAACACTATAATCACCAGCACCTAAATTACTGAAAGTAGCATTAGCTTTACCGTCAACAACAGCAGCAGACTTATTAACACCATTTACAGTAAAAGTAACATTACCTGTAGTACCACTAGAAACAGTAGCTACAACAGTTACATCATTACCATAAACAACATCATCAACAGAAATAACAACACTAGAATCAGCTTTAGCAACACTAAATGAAGTAGAATTAGTACTACCATCACAAGCATCATCACCATCATAATTAACATTTACAATGTAATCACCAGGAGTTAAATCTTTAAAAGTAGCACTAGCCACACCATCAACAATGTTTGCATTTTCGGTTTTGCCATTAATAGTAAATGTAACATTTCCTGTTGCAGTAGTTGGTGTTAAAGTAGCAGTAATAACTGCATCATTACCATATTTAATATTTTCTGCAGCAACAACCATGGAAGATTGTATTTTACTATAATTAATGAAAATATTTTTAGTATTTGAATCTTTTATTAAACCCGGACCAACTGTTAAAATAGCATTACCTGTTGCTTTAGGAGTTACAGTTACAGTTCCTACACCATTTTTAATAGTTACTGTAGTATTTACAGTTGCATATTCATTAGTAATGGATACTGGAAGAGTAAATGTAGGTAAATTAGTGTTTCCAAATGAAAATTGATAATTTGCTACTTCAGAAATAGAGTCATCACCAGTTATGGTTAATTTTGTAGCACTAAAAGAATTACACTCATCAAATGTACCCACATTAGATTTAGAAGCAGAATTAGATCCCCAATAATTATTATTACAGTTTATTACATAATAAACATTTATTTTATTCTTATTATTTAGGAATACATTATTACTAATACTGCTGAAAGTAGATGCCTCATCATTTATTAAACAACCCATCTCAATAGAGTTATTTAAAAATATATTATTATCCATTTTCATATTTACTTGAGTAATACCAATCAAATTTGCAACTTTATTATCTAAAAAAGCACAATTTACCATATTTAAATTTCCTTGTCCAGGTGCGGAAATCATCGTATTAACCGAACATTTTTGGAAAGTCAAATTGTCTAATGATAATGTACCTCCATTAAGTCTAATTACACCAACATCTAAAGGAAATGATGAAATTCCAGTCCAAAATGTTACATTAACAATATTTAAGTTCTTTAAAGTAAAAGACCCTGTATTAAGAACAAATAATCTTGAAACACTATTTCCAAATACAGAATTACCGCTTCCATCAATAGTATGTCCTGCACCATCAATAGTAATATCTTTAGAAATAACAATACCTGAAGTAGCTAATCCACTATCAGAAGTAGAATTATATTTATAATCTTTATCCAATATTAGAGTACTTCCAGCATTATTAATTTCATTATTTAAATCAGTATAAGTTCCAACATTGTTGGATACATTACCTACATCTTCATCACCAGCATTACCTGAGTCATATATTATAGGTTCATCATTACTAACTCCAACAATGTCTGAGGAATTATCTGAAATAATACTTGAATCACTAGCACTAACACAAGACAATGATAGTGCAATGATACCTATAACAAGCAAACTAAAAAGTTTCTTATTCATTTATACCCCCACACATAAGTTTTTTATTTATATGTGCTCATTTACTAAAAAAAACATCAGAAAAATACATTTAAATCATATATTAAACCAATGAAATCTTTTTTCATAACTTGCATAAACAAAACACTTAAAATATTTCATAATTACACATGATGAGCACCATTAATATATATTAAATCCATAGTTAATATATTTTTAGCTATTTCAGAAAAATACCTGATTTTTTCATCTATTAATTCTAATAATCGAGTTTTAGAATATAATTTTTTAAAAATTTCTATTCCTTTTATTTTCTATAAAAAATGTTATTATACCTATTTAACTCTTCATTAACTGAAATCATCTTTCAGTTTATTTAAAAAAATGATAAGATACAGTAAAATCTTTTTGAGTCAAATTATCTAATTTAATAAAAAGTGTTAATTTTAAAATATGTAAAAAAAAGTGTTAATTCATATTAAAAATAAAAAAAAGGAGGTTAAATAATTAAACCTCTTTTCAAGCTATTTTAATTGTATTTCCAACTTGGTAATCATTCCAGATTGAAGTAATGATATATTCACCAGACATCAACCTAATACCTAATTTAGCAATACCATTATTATCAGTTACTTTATGATAGAAAACACCATTTACATTAAATGATACGTTTTGGTTAGCTAATGGGTTACCTTGACCATCTACGGTTTGAGCTGTAAAACTGCTACCGTCCAAGTATTTCATGTCTAAATTTTTAGTAATTAATGTAGGTAAAACAGTTACATTATTTCCAACAGCATAATCATTATACATGGAGGTAATAATATAATTACCAGGACGTAGACTGATTTTTAAAGTAGCTACACCATCATTACCAGTAATACGTGTGTAAAATACACCATTAATATTAAATGTAACTTTTTCACCAGCTCCGGCAACACTTCCGTCAGGTTTTATTACTTTAACAGAGAATTGGGAATCGTTTTTATAATATTTAATCAAATCACTGGTAATTAAAGGAGGTAAAACCTTAACAAGATTTGCTCTAGCTTGACCGTTTGGATGCATAGCTGTTAAAATATATTCTCCAGGCCATAAACTAATTGTTAATTTAGCTACACCATCATCACCTGTGAAACGATAATAAAATACACCATTAATATTAAATGTAACTTTTTGATTGATTAATGGAGATCCGTCACTATTTAAAAATTTAGCATAATACTGTGTTCCATTTCTGAAAATTTTAGTAATATTATTAGCTAAAATAGTTGATTTAACAGTTATGCCTGATTTAACTGTAATATTTTCATAAGATGCTGTGACATTGTAAATTCCAGGAATTAAACCAATACCCATAGATGCCTTACCTTCATTATCTGTGACACGTGTATAGTTTACATTATTTATGCAAAATGTAACATTTTTGCCAACAATAGGATTTCCTAAGCCATCAGTTAAAATAGCTACAAGTTTATCGCTTGAAGAATAATATTTTACAAGATATGGAACTTCTAAATTAATAGAAGGTACTTCAAAAGTGCCGTTAACAATACTTTTAATAAATACATTTGTACCTTCAAATAATGCTGAATAATTGTATATTCCTCCAGGTAATTTACCTATATCAAGATATCCTGTTCCATTAAATACAGGAACTTTATAAACATTATCTTTTATTGTAACATAGACCCAAGCAGTTATCTTTTGACCATCAACAGATGTAAGATTAGCTTTTATAATAACACTACCTTTAACTTCAACATCAACATCCAAAATAGTTTTAGTCTGATTATAACTTATGATTTTAGATATGTTTGAAGATAGGTAATTATTATCCCCATTATATTTTGCAATAAACATATATTCTCCAGAAGTTAACGGTGCAATTACCCATAATGAAGAACCGTTGATGATGCTTTTATCTCTAGGAGTGTAGAGACCAGGAATTTCAAAAGTAACATTTCCAGTTGCATCTTTATTGACAATAGCAGTAATATTAACTGCTTTACCTTCAATTATATCACCAATAATAAGGTCAATAGTGGATTGAGCTTTATTTACCTTGACTGTAGCATTAGTTTGAGTAGATACATAATATTTATCTCCAGAATATTTGGCAAGGACATTATAATTGCCCGCATTTAATCCTTTAAATGTAGCAACAGCTTTACCATTGACAATTTTAACATCTTGAGAAAGACCATTTACTGCAAATATAATGTTTCCTGCAGCATCCGAATTAACTGAACCTACAACAACCAAATCATCACCATAAACTATATTTTTAACATTTATTGCAAGATTTGAAGTGCCTGCTTTAACAATAAATGTTGAATTTACAGATGTTGAATTATAATTTTCATCACCTGAATATATTACAGATAAATTATGTTCACCTTTAGACAAACCAGGAACTGTTATAACAACACTTCCGTTAGAAATAACCCCTTCATACTTAACATCATCAACAATTACTGTTATATTCCCTGTTGCATCTTCAGGAACAGAAATTCTGATAATTTCATCATTTCCAACAACAATATCATCTACACTGACATTTAAAAATGAACCTGTTTTAGTTACATTAAATGCTGTGCTATTAACAACTGAATTTGTATTTGAATTTCCACTATAATTAGCTAAAACATTATAGAAACCAACAGGCAAAGCACCAATAGTAATATTTCCATTACCATTAACGACATTCACTTCATAAGTTTTATCTTTGATATTAAGTACAACAGTTCCATTTAATTTAATGTTTCCAGTTATTAAAGAAACATTAGCTATAATCTCATCACCATAATTAACATTGGAAATATTTACTGTTAATTGTGGATTTGACTTAACTACTGAAAAGGCAGTAGTTGTATTTATTGCATTGTATCTGTCATTACCACTGTAAATAGTAATAATTTCATAATCCCCTACATTTAAAATAGGCAATATACAGGAAACATATCCTAATTTAACGTCTGAAGTTTTATTTAACACATCTTTAATTATAAATGTAACATTTCCATCAGCTAATACAGGTAACTTAACAACAACAGTTCCATTTTCACCATAATAGATATTTGAAACATTCACATCCATAACAACCTCAGATTTAGTTACATTAAATGCTTTAACTACAGACAGATTATTATAGAATAAATCCTTAGAAACATAATCAATTAAAATAGTATACTCATTAGCATCAAGTTTACCTAACTCTATACTTCCCATACCATCTTTAAGTTCCACAGATTTTGTTTCATCATTAAATGTATAATTTACAACTCCATTAATTCCTTTTCCATTTACATCAACCAATTTAATATCAAAGGATACATCATCATCACAGGTGAAATTATTACCAATTACATCAATAGTATAATTCTTTTTAATTAATTGTTTAACTTCAATATCAAAAGTAGTTAAATTATTAAATTCAGGACCTACAATCAAAGTTAAATTGCCTACCTGATTAGAAATTAATAAAACTTTAAAATCATTACTGGAAACATTAACTATTGAACAGTTTAATGAATCCAAATTAGGAATTAATTTAATTAAAGTATTAAACTCAGGTAATTTATCACTGTTTTTACCATCAAACTTAATTATATATTCAGTAGGAATTGTAGTGTAGGTTACATTATCACCAATCACTTTTAATGTAATGTAGTCACCAATATCTGATCCGGAAACAACATTATCCAAATCAGAGTTGCTTCCCCAATAATTATCATTAATAATTCTTTTATTAAAATAAACAAAAACTGCAGAACCTCTATTTGCATTATTATTTATAAAAATATTATAATAACAATTAATTTCAGAATCATCAGAAATTGCTCCACCATATTCTAAAGATTTATTGGAAGATAATGCACTGTTATTAATAAATACTGATTTAATACAAGTAGCATTAGATCCCTGACCAATACAAAGTGCGCCACCCATACTTTCTCCACTACCATTAACATAATTATTAATAAAAATGGAATTATCAATATCCACTACACCAAAACTGGATAAAGCACCACCATCGGAATTAGAACCTATAGCATAATTATTTTCAAAAACAGAGTTTGAAATTCCTGCAATACCTCCGAAATTATTAAAAATTGCTCCTGATCTAGCATAGGATTTGTTGGAAATAACAGAATTATTTTTAAATACACTATCTGAAACATTCAAAATACCTTTATTATAAATTGCACCGCCCCAAATATAAGATTCTCCTTTTAAGGAATTATTTTCAAAAGTACAATTATTTAATGTTAAAATTCCCATATAATCATTTAAAACAGCACCATAATCTAAAGCATTATTAAAATAACTTCCTGCATTACTTATATAAAGGTTGGATAAAGTAATATTGGAGTTCAGTATATGGAATATCCTAGCTAAATTATTTCCATCAATTCTATGACCATTACCATTAATAGTAAAATGTCTGTTATTAATTAAAATTCCATTAATATAATCTGCATCTGAAAAATTATTGAAAATATAATCTTTTGCTAAATTTAACGTATCACCGTCATCTAATGCATCAATCATAAATGCAAGAGTTAAAAATGAATTATCCTTAGAAACTGCAATTTTAAGAATATCAGAGTATGCAGAATAATATTTCATAGAAACTGGTAATACTGCTTTAATTTTTAATATGCCAAAATCACTTTGAGAATATACAAAATTAGCACTACCATTTCCATCAGTAATTAAATTAGTCCATATTGACTCATCATTATATAATATGACTGATTCATTAGCTATCGGACTATTATTGCCATCAACTAATTTAACTGTAAACTTAATTTTATCATTTAAATTTACATTATTAGTAGTATTTGATGTTAATGTTAATTTAGTATGTATTTTATCATTTACATACACATTAATTTGATTACTTTGAGCATTTTCAAAAAGTTTTGAAGCATAATAATATGCAGTATAACTATGACTACCTGCATTAGGATATATAGTACCTATAGCCACACCTTTGTCATTAGTTGTTATATTAAGTATATTTTTATCATTATCATTAATACATATTAATGCATTAGCTACAAAATTACTATAACTATTAGTAACAGCAGCAGTTAAATTTATAGGATATTCATCATTAATTGTGTTATTAGAAGTAGTTAAATTAATATTTAATTTACCTAAATTAACCTTAGCTTCACCAATAATAGTAGTATTACGATAACCCGGATTAGTTGAAATTACTTTAGCTATTATTTTATAGTTACCTGGCAATAAATCAGGAATACTCATAAATCCAGTTCCATTAACTATATTCAAAGTATATGAACTACCATTAATATCCACATGCACTTTTTCAGAAACTAAATTTCCATCAATATCTTTTAATGCAATATTTATTCCAAGATTTCCACCATATAATACATCATCACTAACCAATGTCACATTATAATTATTTAATTTAGATTTAGTTATTTCAATGTCCTTAGTAGCTAAAATACCGTATTTAGATGACACAACAAGTGCAGTATTACCATAAGTTATAGGAGTAAATGCTACATTAACCTGCTTATTGCTAAGTGTAATCATATTAGGATTAACTTTTCCATAATTTTCATCATATTCCACAACAGCATCAAATGCATAAGCACCATCTACCCTGTTGGTAAGATATAATTTATAATTAGGCAAATCATCTTCAGAAAAGGTATCTGGACCTGAAATATCTAATTTAGAATCTTTCCATTGACCAATCACTCCACTAAGATAAGCATCCATAGAATAATATGATTTCATCTTTGCATCATCATTTGTACCAAAATAATTACCTACTATACTACCGCAGTAATTAGAAACCTTTAAAATAGTATTCCCATCATTAAAAAATGTATTATAAGAAAATGAATTTATACCCATTTCAGAACCTACAATACTATTTGCTGCAGTATTATTGATAAAAACAGATTTTTGAACATTCCAAACTTCATATAATAAATAAGAAGCTGCAAGATTATTATTTAGAAAAGTACAATTATTTATATCTATTGAACCATAGGAAGAGAAAAACAATGGAGTGGAATAAGTATTTTTTGTATTTTTAATTATTGCATTTTCTATGTTTAGTTTACCATTAACAAGATGAACTATTTGACCGGAAGATGGGCCAAAATCCCCAGAAAATCTATTTAAAACTATATTTTTTAATAAAAGAGTAGATTCAGATTTAACAGCACCTAAACAAACTTTGTCTAAACCATTTATTTCAAATCCATTACCATTAATAACCATAGAATTAGAAAAAGAAATTCCTCTTTCTAAAGGAGAATCTTTACTATAATCATATTTAATATCATACTCCAAATTTATAGATTTCTGATCATAATATGTTAAAATATAAATATCCATAAAAGAAAGTTTTCCAAAAGTAAATCCCATAATAAAATCATTAGATGAAGAATTAGTATAATTATCATTTCCTTCATAAAATGCATAAACATCTAACATTGTACTTTTTTCAGGAACATATGAAAAATTACCTGTACCATTAATTACTTTTATCGTACCGATAATTACAGGTTTTTCAAAGTGTTTATTCACCAATTTAACAATGGAATTATTCATAGGCGTTCCATTTTCATCGGTTAAAGAAACATTAAAAACAACTTTTGAATTTGATTTTATTAATCCGGATGCATTAGAAGATAACTGAATTTCAGTATTTATTTTTGTAATATTGCTCTTATTAGTACCATTATCAGATAATATGTGATGATTATTTTGATTATATCCTAATACATTTGAATTATCCCGATTTAATAGTGAATCATCAATATTAAAATCATCATTTTGAATATTTGTATCATTTACATCATTTGCACAAACAGTAGAAACTGATATTGCCAAAATAAACAATGCAAGCAATATAAAAATTTTCTTATTCATCATAAACCCCCAATTTTTTTAATTTAATTTATCAAATTTTATTTATAAAATATTAGTTATTTGGTAAATAAGGAAATTCTTATAAAAACCAAATTTATGTAAAATATATAAAAAAATAAAAAATTAAAATAATTAAATAATAATTATTTTAATAACAACTGTTCAATTTAATAATTAAACCTCATTTATTATTATCCTTTTGTCTACGATATCCAACAATCAATAATAAAACACAAATAATTAATGCAATTATACCATAAACAAAAGTATTAGCATCAATTTGTTTATTAACATTTTTATCAATTTCATATGCTTTTGAATCATCCGCAGCACTTGATTGTTGAGCATTATTACTATCTTGTATTCCTACATTACTGCTAGCTTGAGATGCAACATTATTATTACTGGAACCTACTAAAGCATTTTGAAGTTGTGCATTTTGATTATTTGAATTAATAGCATCAGATTCTCCACCACTGTTTGTACTTTCAGAAGGTGTAGGTGTATTATCATCACTTCCACTATTTGAATCTGAATTACTTGAGTCTCCTTGATTTTCAGAACTATCTGGAACAGAATCTGGTGAAAATGGATCAAATGGATTTACAGGACCTACAGGATTATCTGGGCCAACTGGACTTACAGGACCTACAGGACCAATAGGACCAATAGGGCCTACAGGACCAACTGGCACATCAGGACTGTCCGGACCAGTAGGCACATTAGGACGATCCGGAGTAATTGGATCAGGAGTTGGATCTGGTTTTACAGGATCAGGAACAATTGGGCTTGGAGGATTAACTGGGTCTGGATTACTTTGTTTTGAAACATAGAAATATGCATTGGTTTTAAAAGAATTATAATTACTATCTCCATAATAAGAGATAAGAACACTTTTTGAACCAACTGACAAACCAGAAAATGATCTTTTAGCCACTCCATCAACTATTTTAGTTTCACCGCCACTACCTGAAATAACAATAGAAATGCTTCTTTCTAAATCAGAAGGAAGATTACTTACAGTAACTACTTCCACTTGGCCAACATTAATATCATAAACATTAATTAAAGGAGCCAAATTAGCTTTAGCTACATTAAATGTTTTAATTAAATTAGCATCATTATAGAAATAAGTAGTATCTTCATAAGTAGCATTTAAATTATGTTCACCTGCAGATACTTTACTGACTTGTAAAGTTCCTTTACCATCAATAAGAGTTAAATTATAATAAATACCACCAATGTTAATTTTAACAATGCCAGATACAGAATTTCCATTTTCATCAACAACAGATGAATTAATATTTAAAATATCTCCATAAGTAATATCATCAACATCAACATCAAGAGTATAATTTTTTAATATAATATATTCAACCGTAAAATTGAAAATATTAAGTGGAACATCATAATTTGACCCTATTACAATAGAACCAGCACCACTTTTAATAGGTAAAAAATCTATTTGAGCAGGTATGTTGTCTTTAAATGTAATTTGTGATTGATTCAATTTAATTTTTGAATTGGAAGCAATATTTACATTAAATACAGGTAATTTATCAGTATTACCTGACAAATAAGCAAAAACATGAGTATAATTTGCTATTGATAAATTATTATAATCAATATTATTTTCTCCAACAATATGTAATTGAATATTATTAATAGGAGTGGAACCTATAACTTTATTGGATGCATCATTGGTTCCAAAGTAATTATTTGAAATAACCGCTGATTTGTGAGAATTGATAACTACACCGTTATTCTTATTATTCCCAATGAAAACATTACTATCAACATAACTGTCCTCTCTAACATAATCAATTACAGCATTTTTAACATCATTATCCATGAACAATGTACTAACTAATTTAAAATTAGCCATAGTTGGGGAAATTAAAGAATCCCTTTTGTTGTTCATGAAAGTACATGAATCAACAATAAATTCATTAACACTTTGAACCTGTATAATAGGCATAAATGCACCGGTATTATTTTCAAAAACAGAATTATAGACTGAAATATATCTGGATGTATCTGAATATATTGCAGCAATATGAACATTATTTTTAAAAATAGAATCAGATACGTACAATTTTGCATTAAATGTATCAGTACATATTACTGAACCAAATACCGTCATATCTTTAGCATCCATATCCCTAAATGTGGAATTTTGTACAATAGCAGTGCCTGAATTATATATTGCAGACCCTAAAAATGCTTTAGAATTAACAAAAGTAACATTAGTAACAGTCAGTTTACCAGTAGAAGTAACATAAATAACTCCTCCCATATCAGAACCGCTTACATGACCATTATTAATCTCAAGATTTTTTAAAGTCAAATTACCCGATACATAAAAAGCTCTTGAACTTTCAGACTGAAACACTGAAAGTAAATTTATTTTATGATTATTACCTTCAATAGTTACAGATTTATCAATAACAATACCATTATCATGATTATGATCCTGATAACTTGCCTGTATATCTCCACTTAAAGACACTTGTCCATCATCACTATTTTTAATAGCATTATCTAAATCACTTAAGTTCCCACCACTTACATCAGTAGCAGAAACACTTGAAATCGACAATATGCAAATAAATGAAAGAATAATTATAATCAACAACAAAACTCTGTTATTTTTCATTTTATTACCCCAATATTTATTAATACATATTTTACATCATATATACAATTTTAAAATGTAAAAAACTATATACACTATTTAATATAATAAACATATTATATAAATGTGTTTATTCGCTATAAAAAGTGTGGGAAACATGAAAGGAAGTTACTGTTTAATAATCAATGTTGAGA
>UMIY01045575.1_pt1 | contig 13005 bp, 8 predicted proteins | sample 1965921 | NCBI WGS metagenome assembly UMIY01 (sample SAMEA4836134, study PRJEB28245) | human gut metagenome | biome: gut microbiome; material: fecal sample | place: Denmark | collected 2008
GAAGCTTTTTGTCTGTATAAAATTCAGCCAAATTGTCGTATCTTCCACCAGAGCACACACTGCCGATTTCTCTGTAGTCATTCAAAAATGTTTCGTATACAGTTCCTGTGTAGTAGTCTAAACCTCTTGCAATGGTTAAATCTACTTTAAAATTATCATCTGGCACACCAAATAATCTTACATATTTTATTACCTGTGTTAATTCATCTAGTCCTTGCATGAAAAGCTCGTTTGAGAAATTTAGGTTTTGTAAAGCTTCCAATTTTTTATCAGTAGTACCATCAATCTTTAAAAATGTCATTATTTTTTCTATTTTGCTTTTCTCTATTTTTAAATCTTCTAGGCATTTTACCACATTTTCTTCGCCTATTTTTTCAAGCTTATCTATTATTCTCATTATATCTACTGATTCATTTTCTAACTCCAACTCTGCAAAAAGGCCATTTAAAATTTTTCTATTATTAATTCTAATCGTAAAATTGTCAAAACCTAGTTCTTTAATTGTCATGTAAATTAAGCTAGGCATTTCAGCATCATTTATAATGCTTAGCTCTCCGTCACCTATTATATCTATGTCGCATTGATAAAACTCTCTGTATCTGCCTTTTTGCGGTCTTTCTCCTCTATACACTTTTCCAATTTGATATCTTTTAAATGGGAATGTAATATCATTTTGATATTCACACACATATTTTGCAAGTGGTACAGTCAAATCAAAACGTAAAGCTAAATCGTTATCGCCTTTGTTAAAACGATAAATTTGTTTTTCTGTTTCTCCACCAGCCTTTGCAAGAAGCACATCCGCCATTTCTATAATTGGCGTATCCACTGGTAGAAAACCAAATCTCTCATATGCACTTCTTATTTTATCAATCATGGCATTAAATTGAATTTGCTCACTTGGTAGCAACTCCATAAATCCTGGCAAAGTTCTTGGCTCCACTTTTTTGCTCATTTCTATTCCTCCTTTTGTCGCTATAGGGACAGGCCTAAAAACGACAACTTTGTCGTTTTTGGGACAGGTCTACTATTGACTTTTACCTTACTTGTAATTGATACCTGTCCATGATTCGTCCTTTTTTATTAATTGTTACCTGTCTCTAATTAAGCTTTTTTTCTAATTGACACTTATCTTTAATTAGCAATTATTTAATCTTCTCCCGGCATTAAATTATAGTAGATTGGCTCTTCATCTACAATCTTTGTAGAAATTCCATGACCTGGATACACTATTGTATCATCCGGCAATATTAACAATTTATTACTTATTGAACTTATTATATCTTCAAAGCTACTTGTTGGTAAATCTGTTCTTCCCCACATTCCTTTAAAAAGCGTGTCTCCAGAAAATAGCATTTTCTCTTTTTCGCAATAAAGACTGCTTCCACCTTTTGTATGACCAGGTGTATGAATTACCTTAAATTCTAAGCTTCCTATGTGTAAAATATCTCCATCATTTACTCTTGAATCTGCCTCTATTGCAATTGGTATTTCACACAAAGTTCCTGTTAGATTTATTTCTGGTTTTTTGAGCCCTTCATAGTCATCTTTTTGTATTAATATCATTCCGTTTTTTTTACTTTTTACTTCATTTAACGCACCAATATGGTCTCCATGGCAATGAGTTAAGTAAATATATTTTACTTTTGCGCCCAATATATCAAGTAGCTCTAGTATTTTTTCTGCTTCTCCTCCTGGGTCTATCACCATAGCCTCTTTTGTTTCTTCATCTGCTATTATGTAACAATTTGTAACTATGTTATCTATAGCAGATTTTACTTTTAATTCCTTTAATATCATTTTTTCTCCTATCTGTTATATTCTATGTTATTTATTTTTTAGTATTTTTACTTTTGGGGCAATTTTAGACCTGTCCCCTAAGCGACAACTTTGTCGTTTTTAGACCTGTCCCCTAAGCGACAACTTTGTCGTTTTTAGGCCTGTCCCCAAAACGACATCATTGTTTTCTCCTCTTTACCTCATATACACTATCAACTTTTCTTAAGTTTTTAAGCACAGTATTTAATTGCTCTATGTTTTCTACTTCAACTGTTAATTCTGTTATTGCAATTTTTTCTTTATTTGCTTTTGATGACACTGCTATAATTTTACATTTACTGTTTCCAAGTACTGCTATTATGTCTGCAAGAAGTCCTGCTCTATCATTTGCATATACTTCTATGTCTACGCTATATGATGTTTTTTTGTTGTCGCTCCAGTACACATCTATAATTCTGTTTCCTTCTTCTAGCAATTTTTTAGTATTTACACAGTCTGTTCTATGTACCGAAACTCCTCTTCCTCTTGTTATATAGCCTATTATGTCATCTCCTGGTACTGGATTGCAGCATTTTGATAATTTTACTAAGCAGTTGTCTATTCCTTTTACTATAATTCCATTTTGTGATGGTTTTTCTTTATGTGTTTTCTCTTTAGTAAGCTCTTCTAGTGTTTTTTCTATGTCATCCTCTTTATGAACTTTTCTGTATTCTTCTAGCATTCTAGCTATTATTTTTCCAGATGTGATTGAGCCAAATCCAACACTTGAATACATATCCTCTATTGAGTTAAATTTATATCTCTTAAGAGCTGCTTGTATGAATTCTGGTTTAAACAAATCATCATGCTTCATACCAATTTTCTTTAATTCTTTTTCTATTAGCTCTTTTCCTTTTTCTATATTATCTTCTCGTAGATTTTTCTTAAACCATGCTAATATTTTATTTCTTGCTCTTGAGCTTTTTACAAATTTTAGCCAATCTCTACTTGGTCCTTTTGATTGGTCTGATGTGATTATTTCCACAATGTCCCCATTGTTTAATTGGGTTACAATTGGCATCATCTTGCTATTTATTTTGCATCCTACCATGTGATTTCCTATTTGCTCATGTATTTGATATGCAAAATCTATAGGTGTTGCTCCCTTTGGAAGAACCTTTATTGCTCCTTTTGGTGTAAATATATATACCTCGTCTTCGAATAATTCTTTTTTCAAAGTTTGCATAAATTCTTCTGGATTCTGCATTTCGCTTTGCCATTCTAATGTCTCTCTAACCCAAGCAAGTTTGTCCTCTTCTACCTTGACATTTGATTTTTTGCCACTTAAAAAGCTTGACTCTTTATATGCCCAATGTGCCGCAATACCATATTCTGCAACTCTATGCATATCCCAAGTACGAATTTGCACTTCAAAAGGTGTTCCTTTTGGTCCTATTAAAGTTGTATGTAGTGATTGGTACATATTTGGCTTTGGCACAGCTATATAGTCTTTAAATCTTCCCGGCATTGGGTTATATAGCTCATGAACTACGCCAAGTGCTGCATAGCAGTCTTTAACTGAGTTTACAATAATTCTTAAAGCAAATAAGTCGTAAATCTGGTCCAAAGTCGAATTATCTCTTTTCATTTTTCTATAGATACTGTATAAATGCTTTGCTCTTCCTGTAACCTCAGCATCTATTCTTTGCTTTTTTAATTCTTCTTTTATTTGCTCCATTATTTGCTCTATAAATTTTAATCTTTCTTCTCTCTTTTTATTTATTCCCTCAACTATATCTCTGTAATCCTCTGGATATAGATATTTGAAAGATAAATCTTCAAGCTCCCATTTTAAAGAATACACACCAAGTCTGTTTGCAAGTGGTGCATATAATTCCATTGTCTCTTTTGCATTTGCAATCTGTCTATCACGTGATAGATATTTTAGTGTCCTCATGTTGTGGAGTCTATCTGCAAGTTTTATTAAAATTACACGTATGTCTTTTCCCATTGCCAAAAACATTTTTCTGTAATTTTCTACTTGTTGCTCCTCGACACTTGCATATTGCAATTTGCTAAGTTTTGTAACTCCATCTACCATATAAGCGACTTCATCATTAAATTCTCTTACTAAATCATCATATGTCGTATCAGTATCTTCCAATACATCATGTAGAAGTGCAGCACAAATAGTATTATCATCTAGCCCTAATTCTGCAAGTGTGTATGCAACTTGGACAGGATGAATTATATATGGCTCACCTGATTTTCTTAATTGGTCTCCATGTTTTGCTTTAGCATAATCATATGCTCTTTGAATTAACTTTGTGTCTCTTCTTCCTTTTTTCTTTTTTACTACTGAAATCAAATCTTCTATTGTCACTTCTTTATATTCTGACATATTCATCCCCCCTTAGTAAGATTTACGCATGTCTTTTATTACAATCTGTATGCTCTCCATTCCGTTAAATGAATTAATATCTAAATTTCCTACAACATCTATTCTATCATCTAACAAATATTTTTCTGATAATTCTCCCATATTGAAGCCTATTGCATTTACCATGTAGTTGTCATCCTTTAAGGTTAATTTAAGATGCTTTCCTTCTGAAAGGGCTCTAATGGAATTTATTTTTAGATTTTTAAATAAAAATAATGGCATTTTGTTAGCTTCTCCAAATGGCTCTAACATTTTTAAACTTTTTACACTATCTATATCCACATTTTTTAAAGAAAGCTCACTATCTATGTTGATTATAGGTACAATTTTATCTATTTCACAAGATTTTGCATATTCTTCTAATTCTTGTTTAAAACTTTCGAATTCATTTTTGTTTACAGTTACTCCTACAGCCATGGCATGTCCGCCAAATCTTTCTAAATGCTCACCACATTTTGTAAGTGCTTCGTGTAAATCAAATCCTGGTATGCTTCTTCCAGAGCCTTTTCCTTCTTCACCTTCAAAACAAATTAATATTGATGGTTTAAAATATGTTTCAGTTACTTTTGATGATACAATTCCTATTATTCCATGTTGCCATCCCGTATTTCCTACAATTATACACGATTTTCCCTTTTCTTCTTTTTCTATTTTTTCTATTGCTTCATCTAAAATTTTCTTTTCTATGTTCTGTCTTTCTATGTTATATTCATTTAATCGAATTGCTAATTTTCTTGCTTCTTCATAATTTTTACTTAAAAATAAGTCTAATGCAATTTGCTCGTTGCCCATTCTTCCACATGCATTTATTCTAGGTGCTACCCCAAAAGAAATAGCCGAAGAATCTATCGTCTTAAATCCAATAACTTCAAGTAATGCCTTTAGCCCAATATTTCTGGTTTGTGCAATAAGCTTTAAGCCAAGCTTTGCTATAACTCTGTTTTCATCTACCAATGGCACTATATCTGATATTGTTCCAATACACACTATGTCCAAATACTTTAAATATTCCTTTTCTTCTAAGTTAAGCTTAATAGAAATTGCTTGTATTAACTTAAAAACAACTCCAACTCCAGCTAATTGATTAAATGGATATTTATTGTCCTTTCTTTTTGCATCCATTACAGCTAAAGCATCTGGTAAACTCTCAGCAGGCTCGTGATGGTCTGTTATAAGTACTTCTATTCCTAAAGAATTAGCATAATCCACTTCATCTATACCAGATATTCCACAATCCACTGTGATAATTATTCTAAATCCTTCATCATATATTTTTTTTATAGCTTGTTTGTTCAAGCCATAGCCTTCATCCAATCTATTTGGTATATATGATGATACTTGTAAGCCCCTTTCCTCCAAGAAGCTTTTAAGTACTGTAACACTTGTAATTCCATCAGCATCATAATCTCCATAAATCATTATTTTCTCTTTATTGTCCACTGCCTTCAAAATTCTATCTACTACAATTTCCATATCAGGCATCAAAAATGGGTCATGAAAATCTTTTCTAGTAGGGCTCATAAATAAATCTATATCTTCTTTTTCGGTAATACCTTTATTAACCAATATTTTCGCCAAAATCTCATTAACGCCATATTTGCTTCTTAATTCATTAACTTTATTTTCATCTATTTCATAGCATTCCCATTTTTTATTCATTAGCTTCTCCTCTTGAATTTACAATTTAACATCTATTTTACTACAAATTTGGAAATTTTTAAAGGGGTATTGGGAAAAAATATGAAACTTGTCCAAAAGGGACACTCCTTTTTGGACAAGTTTTTGGACTTTTAGGAGTGTCCCTTTTGGACAAGTTCTTTATAAGTTCAAAGCCCAAATCATGGCCTTGTCTACTTTTTTGCCTGTTGCATTTTCCAATGCCTGCTTATATAAATCTAGTTGCACCTTGTATTTTTCTTCTAATTTGCTCACATCACCGTTTGGTACATAATCCGTTTTAAAATCTATAAGTATTAGTTTCCCTTCTTGATTGATATAATACAAGTCTATAATTCCCTGTACTAGTATTTTTTCGTGTGACTCCGCTTCATCATAAATTGTATTTGCAGGTATATTTATGTAGAATGGCTCTTCCTTATGTATTTCTTTTGCATTTTTTAGCTCTTGCCACAATTTAGATTTAGTATAATTATACAGCATATTTATATTCACACTTTTTGCTTCTATTTCAGAAATGATATTTCTTTCTTTTAAATCCTGTACAGACTCTCGTAAACCTTCTAATGAATAATCTTTTTTCTCATCTAGCTTTTGTACACATAAATGCATTAATGTACCTTTTTGTGCAGCTGTCAAAGCTTGTGTTTGCTCCATGAATTTAGGTTTTGCAGTTAATTTTACTGACTGTTTTTCTTTGTTTTTCGCCATTTCGATTAATTCATTAATGTCATGCTCTTCATTTTCTTCTAATTCCTTAAGTTTTGTTACTGATGTTTTTGTTGGTATTTTTGAAGATGCTATATACTTGTATTTCCACTGTAACTTATCTGTTATTTCTTGTTTTTTTCCTCCGTCCCCAAAAACAAGATTTTCTTTCGCCTTTTCTTGTATCACTTTAGCCATATCCACGGTCTCGTTTTCTGCCTCTTTCATTTCTTTTACCAAGTCTGCTTTTTTATACGTATGTAACTCGAGCACATTATTTATTCCTCTTTCTTTGTTATATTCATATACTAGCTCTAGCCAGTCCAAATATGAAATATATTTTCCTACAAGATTTCTATTTATTTTTAATTCTGGCTCTTTTATGCTCTCTAAATTATCCAAAGAAACTTGCGCAAAATCACTTTTTTTATACATATCAAGCATTTTTTGCTTTTCGTTTAAAGATTTATTTAAGTCTTTGCTCATTCCCGTTATTATAAGTTTTTCTTTAGCTCTTGTTAAGGCAACATATAGCACTCTCATTTCTTCCGAAATTGTCTCCACTCTAGAGCTAATTCGTATTGCTTCTCTTGACAAAGTATTATATTCTATTTTTTTCTCTGAATCGATAAATTTCATCCCAAAACCTATATCTTGGTGGATTAATATTGGTGTGTTTAAATCTTGCATGTTAAATTTCTTGCCAGTGCTTGCTAGAATAACTACCGGAAACTCTAATCCCTTACTTTTATGAATACTCATAATTCTAATTACATCGTCGTTTTCTCCAATTATTTTAGCTGATGACAAATCTCCACTACTTGTTTTCACTTTATTTATGAAATTTATAAAATTGAATAATCCTTTAAAACTTGCTTTTTCGTACTGTTTTGCTTTTTCAAAAAGCATCTTTAAATTAGCTTGTCTTAGATTTCCGTTTGGAAGCAAGCTTACATAGTTATAAAATCCAGTGTCTAAATATAGCTTCCAAATAAGCTCATCAAGTGGCAAAAATTTTTCTTCTGCCTTCCATTTCTTTAATTTTTCTACCACATCATCAATTTTATGCCTTAGTTTATTATCCACACTAAGTCTAGCTTTCTGCATTGCTTCGTAGAATAAACATTTTCTATCAACAAGCCTAATTTGCATTAAATCATTGTCTGTAAACCCAAATATGTTCGACCTTAGCACTGTTACCAATGGAATGTCTTGTAATGGATTGTCTATTACTTTTAAAAGTGACATTATAGTCTCTACTTCCATTGATTCCAAATATGTACTTGAGCTATCACTAAAAACTGGATAATCTAATTCAGATATTTCTTTTTCATAAATTGGAGCAAGCACTGTGCTTGCTCTTAATAGCACGCATATATCTTTTGGTCTAATTCTTCGATAACCGCTCTTTTTTGTCAAATACATGATAGTCACTTTGCAAAAGCTTTTGGATTTGTTTTGCCACAAACCTTGCTTCTAAAACTACATCTTCTATTCTTTCTTCGTTTTCATCGTCGTCTGTTTCTTCTAATTCTTTTACAGGATTTCTACCTATATTTTTTGCTTTATAATCTTTTAAAGCTTCGCTTGTTTCATTTTCTCCAGGAACTAATAAATCACTTTCTGGCTTGTAATAATCTTCTTCCTGCTCCTTTAAATCAATTATATGCAACTCTGCTACTCCTGCATGCTCTATATTTTTCTCTGGCTCTGGATAATTTGCGCCATAGTTTAAATACTCTTTTTCGTTATATTCCACATTTCCAAGCTTTTCACTCATTATGTTTTTAAAGACTAAATTGGTAATATCTAGCACACTTTTTCTACTTCTAAAATTTTTAAATAGTTGTATTTTTAATCCAGCACTGTCCACATTTTGCTCTTCTTTTAATGCATAGGTAGAATATTTTTCCAAGAATAGCTCAGGTCTAGCCTGTCTAAATTTATATATACTTTGCTTAACATCTCCTACCATAAAGATGTTGTTTCCTCTAGATATGCTTGTTAGTATCTTTTCTTGGACCAAATTGCTATCTTGATACTCGTCTATCAAAATTTCTTCAAATATCTCTCTATATTTTTCTGCGACCGCTGTTGGCTCTTCGTTTTCGTTTAATAATATTTTTAATGCAAAATGCTCTATATCATTAAAATCAATAATATTTCTTTCTTTCTTCTTGGCTGCAAATACTGTAGAAAACTCCAAAATCAAATTTTTTAGCTTTTTAAGCACTCCATACATATCTGCAATATCCTGACTAGCTTCTTTTGAATTTGATTTAATTTTTACTCCATCAAACTGTTTTTTTACATTATCTCTTACATCTTTAGCTTCAGCTTTTAATTCAAGTGTCACCTTTTTATCTACTGGCCATTTGCTCCATGTCATTCCATTTATGCTATCATAGGCTTTGTCCCAAGTTTCTAAATTTATGCTACTTAAGTTATTAATATCTTCTTGTAAAACTCTTGAAAACTTCTCAAGCTCAACAAATTTTAAGGTGTCTTGCTTTATTTTTTCTAGCTGAGTAATTATGCTGAAGATTTCATCACTAATATGTGAAAGTATAATTTTGCCCCAAATAGTCGTAGAAAAATCTTTATCGGTATCTATATTAAACTCCTCGGTCTTCTCATTTAGCCATTTTTCTGGAAAAGGGTTACTCTGTATATATTTGTATATATTCAAAATTATTTCTTGTAATTTTTCGTCTCCTCTATAATCTGTATATGTGTCTAATAGCTTAATAAACCCCTTATCATCGTCCATGTACTTCTGCTCAAAAATTTCGTCTAACACATCACTTTTAAGCATCTCTATTTCAGCAGTATCTCCAATTCTAAAATTAGCAGAAGCATCAATTTCATAAAAATTATTACGTATAACATCCAAGCAAAAAGAATGGATTGTGCAAATACTAGCTTTATTTAGCAAAGTTATTTGTCTTTGTAAATCAGCAGAATCTGGATTCTCTTCCAGCTTTTTGTATATAGCATCTAGCACCCTTTCTCTCATTTCACTTGCAGCTGCATTTGTAAAAGTAACAACTAAAATTTTATCTATATCCACTTTTTCATTAATAACTTTGTTAATAATACGCTCAACAAGTACAGCTGTCTTACCACTTCCGTGCCGCAGCTGCAACTAATATGTTATTCCCCTTTTCGTAAATCGCTTGTTTTTGCTCATTTGTCCAGTCCATTTCCTTTACCTCTTTTCCGATTTATATTATATTTGATTATTTATTTTTTTGCAATAGGAATAAAAATGGAGCTTGCCTATACAATCTTATAAAAATTGCATAAGTAAGCTCAATTTTTTGCAGTATATCCATCAAATAGTGCTCTAATCTTATTAAATAATTCATCTTCTTTTACAATTAAAAAATTATTGATGCTTCTTATCTCTTTGCTATGCTCTTCGAACTTTTTATCATGTTCTTCTAATTTTGCAGATATTTGTTCTAAGTCCTTATCGTGTTTCTCTAATTTTGCAGATATTTGTTCTAAGTCCTTATCGTGTTTCTCTAATTTATGAAGCATCTTTTGAGAAAACTCTTCTTGTTTATCTAATTTAGCCAAAACTTTTTCCATAAATTCTTTCTCCATGTTATCACCTCTTTTCTTTCTAGAATGTTAATATATTATCATAAATCAGAAAGATTTTCAATGATAATTTTTCGACTTTTTTCGACAAATTTGTTTGTCTGCAACTGATTACGATAATTTGCATATTATCCTCCAGATACAATACACTTTCGTTCTCCTAATTTTGTGCAAAATTCCTTTTACAAAGCTGCAATTTCTTCCGTGGTTAATCCTGTTATTTCTACTATAGTCTCAATTTCTAATCCTTTCTCTTTCATTTTTTTAGCTATTTCTAAGTTTTTCTCTTCTTGCCCGTTCCTCTTTGCCTTTTCTAAAAATTGCCTTCTCGTCCATTATGGCTTTTTGACGCAATTCAGCAATTCTCCTTAACTTATCATCTTGACTTATTTTATTTAGTTTTTCTCCAGCTTCTTTTAATTCTTTGTTCGTTTTCATTATATTCTTCACCTTCTCAGATTCAGTATTGTCCAAAAAATATAACCAGTCTAGCAATTCTTTGTCTTCTGAGCTAGCCATATCAATCTTAGACATTATTATTATATGAAACTCAAACTTATCTGTCAAGATGATTTTTCTGTGTTTTTCTTCCACAATTTTCCAACTCGTGTGTGTGTCAAGATTTGCTTCTGGTAAAACATTAAATTCTGTGATTAATACAACAACAGTTCTTGCTAAATCTGCGTAATCCTCTCCAGCTTGTATTCCTCTGGTATAAAGTCTCCCCCAATAATACAACATTCTTTCAATAAAGATGTAGTAATCTTTTTGCTTCCGACTTCGCCAAATAAATTTTCACGTTTTTAGGAGTTTTTTAATGTGTATTTGTAATATATTTTTAATGTTTCTGTAATATTTACTTAGAAAAGGTGACAGATTTCAATCTGCCACCTCGTTTCACTATTTTTGTGCAATAAAGCCATCACCTTGTTTCGTTTATTTTATATATAATTGTGGGTCAACATTTGCATTGTCTTTTAAAATCTCAAAATGTAAATGTGACTCATCTGCAATTTCAAAAGTTGCTGTATTTCCTACAGTTCCTATAGTTTGTCCTTGTTTTACTGCTTCACCTTCTTCTATAAACTCAGCTGTTAGTAAGTTTGAATACACGCTAGAAAATCCATTTGTATGTTCTATTACTACAGTAAGTCCATATCTTGGGTCATTTTTTATTGATTTTACTGTGCCTTCTGCAGATGCTTTTACTACTGTAGTCTTTTCTGCAGCTATGTCTATACCATTATGTGTAATCCATTCATCCAATGTTGTTGAATACACCAAATTCTCTTTTGCATATTCTCTTAAAATTTCTCCTTCAACAGGCATTGTAAATTCTGGGTCTTTTTCTTCCTCTTCTTCCACTGTTTTGTTCTCTTCTGTTGTATTTGCATTATTTGTTTCTGCTGCTTTATCTTCTTTTATAGAATTGGTTTGTGAATTGCTTGTATTTACTGCATATTTTGTGGTATCTTCTTCTGTATCATCGCTCATTTCCTCCACTGTCTCATTTAGCACCTCGTTAACCTCTTCTTCTTGAACTTCATTTACTGTCCTGCCCATTTGCGAGCTTGTTTGCTCTGTAGTATTTGATACATAATCATCTACAACAGTTGTGTTAAACCTTGCCATTTGCGTTTTGTTTTTGTTTCCACTTCCATAAAGTATAAATATTGCAATAAATGCAATAACTGATAATGATAAAATTCCTCCCGCAATGTATAATACTCTCTTGATATCTGTTTGAGACTTTCCTAGTCCTCTTCTTTCTCTTCTCATAAAAAAATCAATCCTTTCTTGTTTTTGTATTTATCATAAGTATTTACATTTTTGAGAGTTTTATACAATTTTTTTACATATCTTCTATTTCCACATCTGTATAATAATGATGTATGATATCTTCATAGCTCTGTCCTTCTTTTGCCAAACTATCTGCACCGGTTTGACTCATTCCTACTCCATGGCCATATCCTGTTACTTCAAACTTTATTTCATTATCATTAATTGTCACTTTAAAGTTAGCAGACCTTAAGCCAAAGATAGTCCTAACTTCTACACCTGACAACTCCAAATTACCTATTTTTACAGTTTTTACTCTATTTCCATCAGTATATTCCTCAACTTTAATGCAATCTTTTTCATCGAAATCTATCTCAAAATCACTGTGTACTTCTTTTATTTTTTCTTCAAATTCTTCTTTTGAAAAAGTCGCTTCTGAGCTATACTGACTGTATGCATCCTCTCCTGCTGTTGCTACAGATTGCAGATATGGATATCCGCTTCCTCCCCATACATCTATTGGTGCTTCTGTAGCTCCTCCACTATTTGAATGGAAAAATGCATTTATAGGTTTGCCTTCATAAGTAATAATTTTTCCTTGTGTACTTTTTACAGCATCTACAATTTTATTCCAGTTTTCTTCTCTTTTATTTTCATCCCACTTTTCTAGTCTATCTTCTTTAGAAATCCAGGCTTGGCAGCATCCAGAATCATCGCAAATATCCGCTTCTCCATGTTTTCCATCGTTATTAACTATTTTATATATTGTATATGTTCTTGCCACAACAGCCTGTGCCTTTAATGCCTCCTCTTCAAAAGAAGCAGGCATTTCAGCCGATACTACACCATATAGATACTCATCTAATTGTATATCTTCTACCTTGTCTGTATCTGTATGTAATAGCTTTATTGTGTTATATTTGTCATAATCGTATGTAGACTCTTGAGCTATGGTTTCATTGCTTACCTCAGTATTTACAATATCTTGCGAAGACGTCCTGGATGAAAATTCTTGCGTAAATATAATTGGAATAGCA
>UMIY01026955.1_pt1 | contig 12956 bp, 16 predicted proteins | sample 1965921 | NCBI WGS metagenome assembly UMIY01 (sample SAMEA4836134, study PRJEB28245) | human gut metagenome | biome: gut microbiome; material: fecal sample | place: Denmark | collected 2008
TCAAGGATATATTCTTTTCTGCATTTGGGTTTCCATTTTCCCTGTTCGTCAATTTCTCTTAATGTGAGTAAGATATGGGCATGTGGTTGTTCTTCATTATCGCTTGCCAAAGGATTATGGATATTACAGTCTACTATCATTCCTTTAGAAGTAAAATTTTCTTCAATAAATTCACTGATGAGTTTTATCCTATCTTCTTGATTTAATTCTCTTGGAAGTGTAAAAAGTAAATTTCTTGCAAGCTGTGAGTTTTTGCTTTTCTCTATTTTTTCTACTTCATTCCATAGATATTCCCTGTTTGAAAATTTTTTAGGAATATGTTCAGGCAGAAATATTTTTGAAAATACAAGGTCTTCTTTTTTAGAATAGTCATGAACTTTTCCATAGTGTTCATCGTTTAATTTATCTCTTGCGTTATATGCTGCTTTTGCAATTACACTTGCTCCTTTTGACCTTGTTACTATATCTACATGGGTATGCAGATTTTTTATTTCCAATCTCATCACTCCTTTCATTTTTTGCATTTTGGCATAAGAAAAGCAGATAGATTTTTCTTAATATTTTTCTATCTGCTCCTCTTTATCCAATATTTAATTGTTATTTTTAATATCTTTATGATTGTAGGTATCTTCGCTCCCTTTTTCAAAGGGCGCAAAGATACACCGACTACATTCGGTGCTTTGCGTTCTTGCAGAAAGCTATACGCTCCGCTAAGGAAACAAAAACGCTAAAGCATTTTTATTTGTTCAAGGGGGCTACTCCCCCTTATACCCCTGTGAACTTTGTTTTTTACTGATTAGAAATCAATAAAAAAGCAAAGTGTTTCTCTTTTTCACACTTTGCACCATCAATTTTCGTATTCAATTTTCATAAAGATACTACTCCTATTTTATATTTTTATCTTTTTTAATCTTGACTTTCTAAAAATCCATTTTCTGTATCTTTATATGCATTTTGAGTTTCCACTCTTTCCAATCCGATATTTTCATCATCAAGATTTTCAATTTCTACATTGTCTACTCCTTGCTCTCTCAAATGAATTTCTGTAAGCCCTTTTAACTTTTCTCTATTCCTGTTATCCGATAACACATAGTCTAAAAAAGCATAAATCAGGTCGTTATCTGTATCTTCTTGACTTCCTGTAATTTCTCTTTCAAAGGCTTCAAACACTCCACCTTTTTTAATTTTTCTCTGTGTATCTGCACTTCTTTTAAGTTTGCTTATCTTTTGATTAAGTTGTTTTACTCTATTTTGTGATTTTTCAATTTTACTATTTTCTTTTTCCAATTGTTCGATTGCTTTTTCTAATTCTTTCATTCTATTTATCCTCCTTTTTCATTAAAAAAGGCTAAATACCCTTATCAGTAAATAGCCTTTAATATTTTGTATACCTATTTTTAAATATTAATTACATTTCATTAACTTGAAAAAAGTACTTAACTACTCTTGATACAAATTCTATAACTGGTCACTATCAAAATCATAGATACTAATGAGCTTAACAATCCTCCGAATTTCATGTATAACAACGAAATTACAACGAAATAAATGGCTAAATAAACAAATATCTGAAGTGATTTTCTGAATTTATTTATTTTTTCAAATGATAACACACCCAAATAGCCAATTATAACAAGAGCCGAAGACAAAAAATACATAATGATCTTGTACATATTCCACACATCATTTACATTCATAGCTTGCGTGAAAGTTCCAATTAATAACCCAGTAAATATTAATATATATCCTTTTTTTACGTCCTTCATCTTACCATGTACCTATTGCCGGATTCGGAAATGAACCATTCCAATCAATTCCGATATATAACCCTTGTTTATTAGCAGCTGCTTGTAATACCCAATAAACTATAGTTCCTCCACCAAATAATCCAAGTGCTGCACCTAACACAGTTCCAACTCCTGGATATGCACTTCCTAGTGCAGTTAATGCTGCCGTTATAGCTGCTGGTCCAACTTGAGCTGCTGCAAACAAAGTTGCCATAACATCATCATAAGTAAAATACACTTTCCAATTCTTTACATGTATTCTTCTTAAAGCTGGTTTTAAACTTTCCTTACTAATTGATGATGTTTCATTGAAACTTCTAGAAATCTGTCTTGACAAATCGGAATTTAATACCGCACTCAATCTTGAAATAAATACTTCATCAAATCCATATTCATTTTTCAATTCATCAATACTCTTAGTTAAGATTAAATTACCTTTTGCATCAAAATCAAAGTATGGATAAATCTTTTCCATATCTTTAATAAAATCAAGATCTTCTTTGCTCAGATAGTCTGATATTTTTATACTTACATCTCCAGAAAAATCTATCGGTGCATTTTCCTGTGCGTATGAAATACTGTATCCAATCATCGAGAAACAAATAGCAAACGCTAATAAACTTGATAATATTTTATTTATACTCTTTTTCATTATAAATTAGCTCCTTTCAAATATTTATCTTTGTTCATAAAAATCACAAACTTTCAGCAATCCAACTTTCGACAGGGTAATACTCTGTCTGTAAATTATCACCATTCTTATACCTATGAGGATTTTTGTAATTCATTATGCTTCACCCTCTTTCTAAAAATAAATTTTATAAATTGTCATTCATATTACCAATATATCTTAACCATCAATATTGCATTATTTCAACGCCAGATATATCATCATAGCTGTTATTAAAAAACACACAATAGGTATAATGTAATATAATTTTACATTCTTGGAAAACTTTGAACCATACTTAAAGCAACCAATCAAATTAAATAATCCCATTACAACTGGTGTTACATACACAAACAATCCTTGCGAAAGTGATCCATTTACATTGCCACTCATACCCCAGTGTATTGGAACTTCAGAAGGCAGTTTTGATTTGAAAATAAGCATTGGGATAATACTAATAACAAAAGTAAGTATGGTACTGTATATAATATGTTTACTTTTTTTCATTTTTTTATTCCTCCATATTAACATTGGAAACATGTATAGGTAGAATATTCATTCTACCTACACAGTCCTCAGAATTGAAAATACTATGAGTTCCAATTCCAGTTCACATTCCAGTTTACATTTGCATTTGCGTTTGCGTTTGCATTTGCATTCACGTTAAACAGCACGAGTCCTCTTGGTTGAGTATCAACATCATCTGTTATAGCAACTGGTTCTTCATAACTATTCTTTTCTTCGTAAATAGTCATAACTGTTCCTCCTTTCCTGAAGTTGTCATCAAAAATATACAATCTATATTATATCAATGATGCCTTTATCATTTAAATATCTTATATTTTTTAGATATTCAAAGTATCTAGAGCTGTCAACTCTTATAAGATCATTTAAAGACTTTACTTCACCTGTTCCAATCAAGTTTAGCATTTCATCATCTGCTATAAAACTGCTATATTTTGTAATGATTCTATACATAGTCTTTTGAATTTGCTCTATTTTAATATCTTCTTTAGCTTTGTAACTTAAAGTTCTATCCATCTCTTAATAGTTTTTATATAAGTTAAATTCCATATCATCTGATGGAATATACTCGATTAATGTTGGATATACATACGTTGCATTCAAAACCTCAAACGAGTTCATCCATAAATCATATAGTTCTTTTGTATTTTTAGAACCATCAAACATATCTTTTGATACCATTGCACTGACTCTTGCTTGTTCTTCAATAAGTTGACGGCTAAATAAGGACACGTTAACTATGCCTTTAGTATTTTTATCATCGAATAGATCAACAACAAATGGTTTATTGTCATCTCCAATTGCTTCTAATACCATATAAAATCTTCCATCTTGTTTTAAGTATTTTGTAAGATCTTTTAAAATTCTACGGATAATATCCATCCCATCAATACCACCATCACCACATACAGGAAGTAAATTATCTTAAGGAGTTGGAATGAATGGAGGATTTGTAACTATATAATCATATTTTTTATTAGCAAGTTCTTCATACAAGTCAGACTTTTTTACTTCTACACGTTCCTCAGAAATTCTGTTTATTAATAAATTAAATTTTAAAACATCAATAACATCCTCTCTAATTTCTACAAAATCTATTTTATTTACATAGTCACTTAAAGCTATACCTATTATTCCAGAACCGGAACATAAATCTAATAGTGTTTCTCTTTTTTCTCCTTTAAAATAGTTAATTAACTTAAGTGAGTCAGCTCCAACATACAAATCTGGAACTTTCTTTCCGTTTCTAAATTTTTTATAAGGTGGATTAACTACAAGTAATTTATTTTTAATCGGTATTAAAACATAATTATCTGGGATGATAATATCATTATCAGTATATGCATAACCTGAATCTATTAAAAATTGTGTATTTATATCTCCTATAACTAACGATAGTTGTTCTTTTTCCACACTTTCACATAGTAAGAAAAATTTTGCTAACACAGAGTCTTTATTAGAAACATTTTTTAAAATGAATTCAACTTTTTTTTCATTTATCCATGGATCAATACCATAAAAGGCTCCTAATAAACTTTTATAAACGAATAAATAGTTAGTTTTATTTTTTATAAAATCTCCAAATGTTTCTGCACACGTCTTATTAATTGATTGTTTTATCATATCTATCCCCTCCTAATTATATAAAGTGATTTTTTGTTCAATAATTCATTTTTTAGTTCTGCTTCTATATTGAATTTTATACTTGCAAAACTGTTGACAATCTCTATATCTGATGTTTTTATTTTGAAGCATTCAATATTATGAACTTGTAAATATTCTATGAACTGCTCCATTATGTTGTTTAAATTTTTATTAGAACTTTCGCTTACTGCAATTGTATTTATATAACATGTACTTATACTATTTAAAACAGTAATTCCAATAATCGCATTAAGATTTTTAAACTTATCAAAAAACTTAAAGTACATTTCCTTACCATGTATCTGGTTTAACCTCATCATTTGTATCGAATATATATCTTTAACTGAATTACTATCCAATATCCCTTCATATTCAAAATTAAAAACAAGACCTCTACTTGATGAGTATGTATCTAAAATGAATTCACTAACCCTTCTAAAATCAATCTCATTTACTAACGATATGCCATTTCCTTTCATTACGCCCATCACCTCTTCCTCATCAATAATATCTATCATTTTAAGATTGTTAAGATAAACAAGTGAATTTAAAATATCTGATTTTATTTTTTCTCTATCAACATAAGGATACTTTTTTTCGTACGTTGAAGTTATTTCATTGATAGTTCTCCCCTCTGATTCCTTCCACAAATTAAAAATATAACTATTTATAAAATGTGGCTTTGGATATATTTTAGGTGTAATCAAATAGAATGAACCATTTTCTTTCCTGGGTTTTCCGATGATTGAATCTTTTCTAACTCTTATTGCCATAAAAACCTCCTAAATATAACTACTACTTACATCTATATCCTCGTTATTCCAAGGTTTTGGAACTAAAACCAGAAAATCGTCAAGTGTTTTTATCTTTTTGCCAACTTCTACAACTCTACTATCTCGCCAAACATCTTTTAGTCCACTTTTCCAAAGAGATACCATATCACTTTTTAAAACATTTCCGTATATAATAGGGAGATAACTACTGACAACAATATCTCCATTTGAACGAATCTCAAAAACAGCTGTTTTTGCTACTTTATTATTTATAAAGAGTGTTATATGTTCAAGTGGATCATCATATTCTATTTTAAAATCTGGTACTTTTGACCTCAACTTCTTTAAAATTTGGTAGAAATCTAGAAGGTCGTCATCTGACATTAATAATTCTTCTTTATTTTCACAACCACGCCCTATTGGTATAAATGGCATAGAACCAATTTTACGAATACCTTTTGAATATAACATTTCAACTAATCCCTCTAAATCACGATAATTCACTTTTGTAGGAATAAAAGTAACTTCTGGAATAATATCTTTTGAAATAAGCAGTTCAATTGCTTTTAATGCTCCATCATATGCTCCAATTAGCCCTCTAAAGTAATCATGAGTTTCTTTTTTGTGTGAATCTAAACTTATTTGAAAACTAGATAATCCATTACTAATCAAATTATCTATTTTTTCATCATCTAGTAGTAAACCATTTGTTACCATATTAACTGTAATTCCAGCTCCGCTAAGTCTATTTGCAATTTTAGGTAATAGATTATACCTAAGTAACGGTTCTCCTCCACAAAAACACACTACCCTAGGTAATAATTCAATTATAAAGTCTACTTGCTTTAACATGTCTTCATCCGATAAGTCTTTATACTTCCTACCTTTTCCACTTCTGTTATAGCAATGCTTACAGTTTAGATTGCAACCATTTGTTATGTCCCACATTATGTTTAGCGGTCCTGTCATGTTCCCGTATACTTTTTGAATAAGCGAGACATCAAATTCATTTGTACGATTTTCCAAATTCACACTCATTTGTTTACCCTCCTTACTAATCTGGAATTGATTTTTTTACAATGATTCTATAAATATAGCTTAGTAAAATAATTGTTAAACATATACAAATACCTCTGATGACGGCTGTTTGTTTAAATCTTATTACTAATAAAATAAATATTGAATTCATCAGTATATTCGTAATTTGATATACAATTGCTCCTGAACTTCTTTTAATAACTGAAGTAGGATTATTCCAATTATAATTTACAAATTTAATATCAATTAAAATTCCAATCAATGACATTAATAAAAGATTTAATACAATTATTATTAGTGTAAAAAACATATCTCTTATAATTATATTTTCTGATACTAATATAAAAATTGCTGATACTATGGCTACTGGAAACGTTAGTAATAATCCGACCATAACTTTTTCAAAGTAAACAGTACTATTAGATACCGGAATCATCTTTTTTATCCATACGCACTTTCCTTCAAGTGAAAGTGAAACCTGGGTAGAACAACATGCTCCAACTAAAAGTGTCAATATATATGGGAAAACATATATATTATTTTTTAGAACACCTTTTGGTATACCTAATAAATCAGTTCCAACCCCCTTGCTAGAGAGATAGAAATTCACTGAAAATAAAACTATCAATACCAGTCCCATACCAGTATTTAGAACATATGGAAGTAATGACATATATTGTTTAACTTCTCCTGTGAAAATAGCTATATATTTTTTCTTTTTATGGTATACGTAAACATTTTTTCTTATCCGTGTTATACCAGCATATTTTTTTCTTTTCTCAAGACTAACATCAATAATTGCCATTGATAAATATCCCAGTAAAACTGCAATTATAAACTTAAAAACTAACATTTTAGATGTGCTAGGTACCATCTCTGAAAACACAAATAACTTATTCATATACTTAAAATCTATTGTATTGCTAGCCAAAAGAGATACTATTAAACTTATTACCATAAATATACAAACAGTTTTGGCTATTGTACCCAACTTTATCATCTTTTCAATCATAACCAATCCAAATACCAAAAAACTACAAACGAATACAGCAACTAATGGTATTGTTAAAAAGAACACCATTATATCTAATAGCATATAGCTAAATCCCACCACTATACATAAAGGCATAAGAACTATTATTTCTATAATACAATCACACATATACATTGTTAAAATCTTTGAAATGATGATACTTTTCTTGCTAAAAGGTAAGCTATTTAGCAAGAAATACTCACCACTTTCTAATAATCCGTATATATAATAAAAGTTTATTAGTAACAAAAATCCAAAAGTGATTTTTTTACCTAACAAGACCCCTGTTGATTCAAATCCATGGCTAAATAATTCCATATAAGTTTGAAACAAATGGTACATTATAAATAAGCTAAATGAAGTTAGAATCAAAGAAAGTATGCTTACTTTTTGTACATAGTCATCCTTATATTTACTAATTCCAGCATGGTAAAGTAATCCTAGAACATCTTTTTTCAATAGTATTAGCATTTTACTCATCATACATCATTCCTATCAAATGTTTTTCTAAACTATCGTAACCTTTTCTTTCACTACATATACATGTCTCATCAGAAATTATTTTGCCTTCTTTTATTGCTATTATTCTATTACATATTTTTTCTGCAACATCTAGTAGATGTGTGGAAAACAATATACAACATTTATTATCAATTTTTTCTTTTAAAATATTTTTTAATATTAAAATTGATTTTGGATCTAGTCCAGAAAACGGTTCATCAAATATATAAACTTTAGCAGGATGTATAAATGCAGAAACCAATGCCACTTTTTGTCTCATACCTTTAGATAATGATGAAATTGGCTGATCAATGTATCCATACATATCGAAAAGTTCAATGTATCTCTTAACTGTTTCCTCCCCAATTAAACAGTCAACATCATATACATCTAAAATAAAATTCCAGAATGCCTTAGGACTCATATAATCATACATATAAGGTATGTCTGGCACATAAGATATATATTTTTTGAAATCAACAGGTTTGTCTTTGATTGAAATTCCGTCTAGAATCACATTCCCAGAATCAAAACCTATAACACCAGTTGCAATCTTAATCAATGTACTCTTACCTGCCCCATTTCCACCAACAAACCCGCACAATTCTCCACCATGTAAATCAAACGAAATTCCATCTATAGCTTTTTTATTTCCGTATTTTTTTTTTAAGTCTACAATCTCAAACATAGCAATCACCTCTTATCCAATTCAATAACCTCATCACTAACATCCAAGAAATCCTTATCATGACTTATAACAATTACTATCATTTGTTTTTTTATTACTCTTAATATTTTTTTCAAAGTTATTTTTTTATTGAAATCAAGATTTGATGAAGGCTCATCCAGTATCAAAACTTCCGGTTTTTTACATAATATTCTGTAAATTGATAATATTTGTTTCTCTCCCTCTGACAATTCATAATAGGCACTATTCCAAAACAATTTTATATCATCAAGTACATTCCCTATTAGTTCTTCATCATTAAAGTAACTTAAACAGTTGTAAATACTATCTATCTTTATATCTTTTTCAATTTCACAAAATAACTCGTTTATTTTCTTATTAGTCATTCTATGTTTTTGTGATACATATGCAATTTTTTCACCTCTAAGATACTCTAAGTTAATTCTTTGTATAGGTATATTATTATATTTTATCTCAGACTTCACATTTCCATTCGGATGATAAATTCCTATTATTAGTTTAACTAGAGTTGTTTTACCAATTCCATTGGAACCAACAACTGCATATATTCTCCCTGCTTCAAACTTTACTTTTTTATTTTTTATAACATCTCTTCCATTTTTGTAACTAAAATTCAAATTAGTGTCAACTTCTGTAATTAAATCTAAAGTTAGTTCCCCTTGTTTTTCTTCTTCAATTCCATTAATATTTTTAAGTCTGTCATACGACACCTTAGCCTCTTGATATACTTTTCCTAACGAAACATAGTAATTTACTATTCCGACCATTATCGCAAAGTATGAATTTATGATTGTTAAATCACCTATACTCATCTTATTGTTGATGATACTAATCGCACCAAAAACAAATAAAACAGCTTGAAATATCAACGAAACAATTGACTCCACAGTATTAAATTTTGTGGATAGCGATATATATTCGCCAAAACTTTTATAATACTTCTTAAACTTATAATCAACGTATCTATTATGATTTTCATACTTTGAATCTATTTTTATTTCTTCCATCAACTGAAGTTGTTCATTATAAATCTGGAAAAAGACGTTTTCGTTTTCTTTAACTTTAAAACTCAAGTCATATATATTCTTACTATAGTAATTATAAACAAGAACATATACAGGTATTATCATGATCACACAAATAAGTGTGCTTATATTTAAATATCCTATAACAACTAAACAAGCAATAAATATCATTATTTTTAGTACTATATGTACAAAATTATTAACTACAAGATTAACTACTTCACTAATATCTTTCCTTGTTCTTTCGTTGATATATACAGGATCAAATTCCTTATATTTTAAAACCGGTATCTTTCTTAAATGTTTCAACATTTCGATCCTAAAATCATAAATACTTTTTATTATTAATTTAGAAGAAACAACCTGATAAATATAATTAAGCAAAATATTTATAGCTCCTAATATAATAATCAATGCTACTATTTTCAAAATTTGATTAACATTTTTTATATTAATCAAATTATCTATAAATTTTCCATTCAAGTAAGGCAGTACAATTCCTAATGTAGAGGTAGAAACTGTCATAAAAGCCAACAAAATAATCTTGCCTCTGTCTTTTATATATATTTTCCTGAAAATATCTCTCATAATGTCCCTCGCTTAATACTTTTGATAACTCTATTTTTTGAACTTACTATCAGTAAAGAAATACAACACTAAAGCAAAAATCAAAGGAATGATATATAGCAAGAGAAAATAAAACACTATATGTATCATATCATCAGCATTTTTTGACATTATCATTATAATTCCAGACAATATCCAAAGATATCCTGCTAATAAGTGACTTCTCTTCCATATATCTTTTCTATTCTTTAACCACCAAAACTTCAATCCAACAAATCTACTAAACTGCATTTTTGGTAAATAGTTTCCAATTATTATGACAATAACTCCAACTATAATGTTTCCACTTTTTAGCAAGAATTCTTTAGTATCCCCATAATTTACAACTAATTTAAACTGACTAAGCGAGAAAAGTAATGCTATACTAATGCAAATCAAAGAACTAATAATATTAGGTATTGTATTTAATTTCCTCAATTCCTTAGCAACAACTACACAAAATACCATAAATATCATAATTACAAATGGCATTAAAACCAATTCTTTACTCAAAGCATTATCAAATACAAAATTTGTATTATACATATAAAACATAGTTGGTAACCATATTAGCAATGTCGAAAGTGCTATCTCTTTCTTATTTTTCATTTTTTATCTTCACCCCCGATAAATTGTGTTATCCAAACCATCATATCCTCAAAGACTGACACATTAACCTCATAATATATATAATTTTTATATTTTTTTTCTATCACTAAATCAGCTTTTTTTAGCATTGATAAATGATAAGAAATTGTCGAATTTGACAAATTATACTTATCTACAATTTCACCAACAGTAAGAGATTGATTCCGTAATGTTAATAAAATATCTCTCCTTACCGGATCTGCTAACGCTTTAAATGTATTTTTTAAAGTCATACCATGCCCCTTGTTTAATCTATTTCTATATTCTTCGAAATAATTATACCATATTTAACAATACAATTGCAACTCTATTTCTATTTTTTTCGAAATTGTGTTATATTTTTTGTCGGTTACACCTGTTATAGTTCCTACCCCTGAATCTCACAGCGATGTTTTGTTCCACTTGGCAGGCTCATATCATCGCCTACTTACCCATAGATACATATCCTTACAGACCGCTCATTTAGTTTTCAAAGAGCATCTGTTAATAGGATATTGTATTTTTGCTATTCTTCCCGTATGTCCATAAAGTTGGAAATAGAGCTTATTTTTTCGTTTTTCCACGATTGTGGACTTTGTATGATATAATATTTATTAAGAATATTTTGTATCAAGGAGGTTATATGTTATGAAGTGTAAAATAACCTTACAAGAACGTTTAAAGGATTTAAGAGTTGCACATAATCTAAACTTAGAAGAATTATCTAGTTTTACTGGCATTTCAAAATCTGCATTAGGTAATTATGAAAATGATGATTATAAAGAAATTAATCATGGTAATTTAGTTACACTTGCACAGTTTTATAAGGTTTCTACTGACTATTTGCTTTGTCTTACAGAAAACAAAAATCACCCAAATACAGATTTAACTAATCTACATTTGAGTGATGATATGGTTGATTTATTAAAAAGTGGTACTATCAATAACCGCTTATTATGTGAAATTGCTACACACGAGAAATTTAAGGAACTTATGGCTGATACGGAAATCTTTGTTGATGGGATTGCTACAGGGCGTTTTAATAACTTAAACACATCTCTTGAGAATGTCAGAGCTGAAATTATCAGTCAAAATCCCGATATAGAAGAAGATGTTCCATTAAAAACTCTCTTGGCTGCACAGATAAGTGAGGAAGACTTCTTTTGTCATATTACTCATAAAACTTGGGATAATATACTAAAAGATATTCGTAAAAATCACGAACATGATATTGATAGTATTCCCGACAATGACGACATTTTATCCATACAGAAACTTAATCAAATTATGAAATCATCCGGAAACAGCATAGATAAATACATTGAGGTTTTCTGTAATTCACTTGGGATAAAATATAAAAGAGTTTCTGAAAGTGAAAAGGAATCTTTCAGAAAACTGCTTAAAAAATCCCCGGCAATCAAAAATTCGGGTATTAGCTTCAGGAAAAGAAAAATATAATTTTATTATTCTTTTCTCCAATTATTTAATTTTAATAATCGTAAATAGACTTGATATTTTGTATTTTATATTTGAGGTTATTCTGTATTGGAATAACTTCTCTTATAGAATACAACATCGTGCATATTGTTCTTTTGCATAACCATATTTATCAGCTCAATACATAGAACTGCTGTAATGATTAAACCTGCAATTGGAATAATGACACTATCATTGATACTCTTAATAAAGTTAAATACCTCTGAGTTCCATCCCATTGGTGTCTTTCCTATATCGGTTGCAACTGCTCCGACTTTATCATTAATGTCGATAAACATTGACTCAAGATTTGCTTGGATTCCCCCGAGAAGAAGCTCTTTAAAAAATTCCTCTATCTTATCGAAAATACCAAACATAAGCTACTCTCCTTACTTCAATACATTTGAAAGTAATGGAATTAGTTTTAATCCGATTAGAACGATGCCTCCTCCAGCCATTAACTGCTTTATGCCTAATTAGAGATTGTAAAATACTTGTAGCGTGTCTGTATTTCCTATGAAATTGTAGTAAATATCAATTGT
>UMIY01042404.1_pt1 | contig 12941 bp, 9 predicted proteins | sample 1965921 | NCBI WGS metagenome assembly UMIY01 (sample SAMEA4836134, study PRJEB28245) | human gut metagenome | biome: gut microbiome; material: fecal sample | place: Denmark | collected 2008
GACAGAGGCCCTACCCTCTTGTCATTTCGACCGAGCGACAGCGAGCGGAGAAATCTCTGCAAAAAATTCCCCAAAAAAATTGTTTTTTAATTTATTTAATTAAAAAAATAAATGCCGCGGGCAAGCAAAAATTTTGCTTGCCCGCGGCTTATTTTATTTTCAACCAAAATTAAAGGACTATGGGAAGTATCACCCCGAGCGCCAGCGCCACGCCCAGCACCGCCATCGCTATTACAAGCCCCTTTATGCCGAACCTGGCCTCTGCCCGCTCTTCGGGCGAAAACCTTTCAACCTCGCTTACGCCGTACTTTTCAGCCGATTGTTCGCGCATATCCTCCACCGAAATGCCGAAAACCTTAGAAATTTCTTCAAGCACGTCCCCGCTTTCCGGCACAGACGACTTCTCCCACCGCTGCACCGAAGATTTTGAAACGTATATCATCTGAGCGAACTCGCGCAGCGAATATCCGCGCTCTTCCCGAAGTTCTTTTAAATATCTGCCGTCAATTTTATTCATACTTTTAACCTTTGAATTTATTATACCACACAACATAAATAAATTAAAAATATTTTAATAAAAAAATTATTATTTGGCAGGTAAAATTTTTGCCGAAAACCAATTCGGGACAAAAGCGGGACAGTTTTTGCCCCTTTCGCCGTTGACAAACACGCTTTACCGTGATAAATTGTTATTACAGCAGCTGTAAAAATAATAATATGATAAGGAGCCTTTTTATGAAACGCAAACTTTCTAAGCGCGCAAAACTTTATATTGCAAACGGCATTGCGTTTTTATGTTGCATTGCACTTACTCTGTTTGAATGGTATGCATTTTACACCTACCCTCCATTTGTAAAATATATATTCGTTCAATGCCTGTTTACATTTTTCAGTCTGATAGTCTACTACCTATCGATTATTGCAGACGCGTTCAGCCATAAAAACAGAAAAAGCGAAGAAGATAAGGCAGCAAGTAAAAACGGCGATAAAAATTCTGATACGCGCAAATAAAAACAAATTCAGCTCACACAACCTCAATTTTATTCTAAGCAACGGGTGGGACGGTCTTTCTGTCCCACCCGCTTGCCATTTATACCCCTGTTACTTAAAACTAACCGCGCCTGCGCAATTTTGCGCAGGCGCGGTTTTTTACAAGAAAAACGCCTCATTCGCCAGGGCGGAAATTTTGTGAGCCTTTTTCGTGAATAATTTACTGCGGCTGTTTGCCGATATAGGCAAGTATGCCGCCGTCCACGTACAGAATGTGGCCGTTGACAGCGTTGGACGCGTCGGACGCGAGGAACACGGCGGGGCCTGCAAGCTCGTCGGCTTCAAGCCACCTGCCTGCGGGCGTCTTGGCGCAGATGAACGAATCGAACGGATGGCGGGAACCGTCGGGCTGGCGTTCGCGCAGGGGAGCCGTCTGGGGAGTTGCGATATAGCCGGGGCCTATGGCGTTGCACTGTATGTTGTAGCCGCCGTATTCCGAGCATATGTTGCGAGTAAGCATTTTGAGGCCGCCCTTTGCCGCCGCATACGCCGATACCGTTTCGCGGCCGAGCTCGCTCATCATAGAGCAGATATTTATGATTTTGCCGTGGCCCTTTTTAATCATCGAGGGAATGACGGCCTTGGCAACGATGAAGGGCGCGTTGAGGTCTACGTCGATTACCTGCCTGAAATCGGCGGCAGACATCTCTATCATAGGTATCCTCTTGATTATGCCCGCATTGTTGACGAGTATATCGATTACCCCCACTTCCTTTTCAATTTTCGCCACCATCTCCTGCACGGCGGGTTCGTCGCACACGTTGCAGACGTAGCCGTAGGCCTCTATTCCGTCAGCCTTGTACGAGGCGAGGCCCTTGTCCACAAGCTCCTGTTTCAAGTCGCAGAAGACGATTTTTGCGCCCGCAGCGGCAAATCCCTTTGCGATGGCATAGCCGATGCCGTAGGTGCCGCCCGTAACCAGGGCGACTTTTCCGTCGAGCCTGAAATCTTCCATTTTCATAATAAACTTTTCTCCTTACATATTATTTTTGAATGTACGCGCCGCAGCGCGGGCGGCAGGGCAAAGCGGCCGCCTTAGCCGAGCTATCAGCACCCGGCTGATTTAATTATAGCACAATGCGCCGACGAATACAATAGCGGCAGAAAATTTTTTTGAGATTTCTCCGCGCGTTCGCTTTGCTCACTTGGTCGAAATGACAGTAGGGGGAACGTTCGCGTAGCTCACTTGGTTTGCGGTTTCCCAAAGGGAGCCTTCCGCAAAGTAGCAGCGGCTTTGCCGCCTGACGCTAAATGACGCACAGGTAAAAGGCCGACGCCTTAGAACAAAGCTGCAACGGGAAGCGCGCAAGGACGAAAAGTATGCCTCCGCGCACGTCGTTTGTGCGCGGAGGCATCATCAGAATATGGAGGTAAGAATGAAAAATGAATCTGTATGCCACATTAAGCATTCCGCGCGGGGCATAACCCCGGGTTCTTTGCGCGGAGTGCGGAATTTGCAGCCTTATGCCGCGGGCGAAAGCCACTAGGGGGGATGGGGATAGGGAGTGTTTATAACCCTTGACTTTCGCCGCGGCCCGGCTATATCTCAGCCGCTTTACGCGACGTTGACAGCCATTTGCAAGCGTTGCCGCAAGTTTGCCTTATGCAAAAAAGCGGGCGCTTTTTTTGCGGCGCACAACGCCGCGTCAGTTTGCATACGGCGCCGTTTTGCGCGCCTGCAAACGAATATGTATATCGCTGCGACGGACGCTTTTTAATCCCTGAAAGCACTTCTCTGCGTTGCTTTTGTCCGTACGCGGCAAAATGTTTGCGTTTGCCGCGGCGCGGGGGAACGTGCCGCGGCTGACTGTTTTTTTGTCGGTTTTGCCCGACAGGAGGGGGTTGCCGCTTTCGCGGCAGGGGTATTGCAACAGATTGTAAGGGGCGATTTTACGAGGGCGGATACGGCTTTGCGCCGCGGCGCCCCTCCTCCCGCCGAAACGTTGCGGCGGGGAAATTTTTATGCGCCTTTATTTACGCTCAGTCTTTTTTGTTTTTTCTTTCTTCGGCAGCCCTGCGCTTTTCTTCCGCGGCCTGCTTTTTGGCCTCTGCGGCCTTCCTCTTCTCTTCGAGTTTCGCCTGGTACTTGGCCTCTTCCTCTTCGTAGGAAAGGCCCTTCTTTTCGCACCTTGCTTTGAGTTCGGCCTTTCTTGCTTCCTCGGCAAGGCGGTCGTTCTCTTCCTCTTCGAGGCGGAGCCTCTCTTCGGGCTCTATCCACTCTATGCCTGCGGCCTCTGCCTCCGCCTTCTGGCGGGCAAGTATGGCCTCTCTGTCGGCAGAGAGATGTTTTTCAACGCCGAAGAACAGCACCGTTATCGCACAGAGCGCGTATGCGCCCGTCTCTATCCAGATGTAAGCAACTACGCTGCCGTACGTGCCGATGCTGGTCACGCCGCTGACTATGCCCGTAGCGAGGGGCACGGCGGCTATGAGCACCGAGCTGTAAAGCGACATGCCGAAGCCGTCGCAGCGGAAGCCGTTTTTGGCCTCCATATGGTCGAGGCAGTCTGCAATCATTGCAAGAATCATATAACCTGCGGGCGACGAGCCGAGGCACTTTAATGCCACGCCCACTGCAACCGCATAGAAATTATCGTACCATATGCCCGCGATTATGCCGCCTATTACGCCGACAACCATACCCACAAACACTACGGGGCGCTTGCCGAACTTGTTGCACAGGGGCGCTACGAAGAGTATTGCAACCGCCATTGGAACGGCGCCTACAACGCCGAGTATGGTCATTGCAAATTCGGGTTCAAGACCTGCATAAGTTATCGTTTTGGTGAAGGTTTCCATAGAGGCGTTCTTTATCGAGCCCGAGAGCTGATAGAGAAGATAGAACACTATGGTTATTACGAAGAACCTGTCGCCGAAGAGCGCCTTGGCCTGCTTTTTGATTGAAGGGCCCTTTGCCTTGACCTCTTCCGCTTCGGGCGTTGCCGCCTTCACCAAGCTCTCTTCGGTTACGCGCTCGCGGGTGAAGTAGTACTGCGCGGCGCAACCTATGAAGGTTATTACGCCTATTACTATGAACAGTATGAGGTAGCCGTTTGCCGTGGGAACCATGGGGATTTCGCCGTCTGCGGGAAGTCCCTCCATACCGAGGCTTTCGGAGTTGGCGAACGCGCCTATTATCATGGGGAACACTATCGAGCCTGCGCCTGCGCCGCCGAGCACCGCCATGTTTACGAGGGAGGCAAGGAAGCCCCTCTGCTTGCCGTTGCGGGTGGATACGGGCACGAGCGCGCTGTTTGCCGTGTTATACAGCGGGAAAGCGACTGCATAGAACAGGTTATACGCTATAACCAGCCATATCATTTTAAACGTAGTGTTGTCGGGCATCGGCTGTATGAACATAAGCACGCTTGCCACTGCCAGCACAACCGCCGAAAGCAGGATATACGGCCTTGCCTTGCCCGCCTTCGTTTTGGTACGCTCTATAATCTGCCCCACGAAAAGGTTGCCCAACACGATTAAAATCGCAGAGAGCATGGGGAAGATTGTAAGGAAGGTATCTACGCCCGTATTGCCCGCGAGAATTTCTGTCTTGAAGAGCGTGTTGCGGAAATAGGATACGAGATACGTGCCGAACAGGCTGTTTGCCAGAAGGCCGCAGAACGGGCCTACGAGATAGCCTATCAGGGCCTCGGGCACGATTTTAACGTTTGCCGACTTTACCTTTGTGGAAAGCACGGGATTGTCGAATACGCTTTTTTTGGCGCTCATTTATGCCTTAACCTCCTTTTTGCTCTTATCCTTGCTGAGGAAACGGAATATGCCCTTGAAAAGGTGTCCGTTGAACATCATTATGAGCGCCTCCATCTGCCTTCTTGACATTCCGCCGAATTTTGCCAGGCCCCTGACGGGCTGGTGCAATACGCCCATAACCAGCGTGTTTGCCAGCGTCTTGTTGCCGAAGGCGGTAAGCACGCGTATGGCAAAGCGGATTGCGCCCGAGAACAGCCTGCCCACCCAACGCCTGGAATAGCGCAGGTCTGCAACGGTGCAGTTTTCGTGAATGACCATACGGTTCTTTTTATAGAAATTATAGCCGCTCTTGGGAATTTCTCTGCCGAGGAGCTCTTTGAACTCTTCGTCGCCGACGTGTTCCACATTGCCCGAATAATACGAGGGCAGCTTTGCCCCGTCGTAAGGGCACTTTTCTTTGGTGCCCGCCCTTGTAACCTCGGTCTGCAACCTTATATCGCGCGAGCTTGCGGCTATGTAAACGGCGTAGCTTCCCCCTTCAACTTCCCACGAGTTGCTCTCCGTATCGAAGTAGCGGAAAGTTTTGTCGTCGAACGGGATGGAAACTTTTACGCTTTCGCCCGCCTTTATGAACACCTTTTTGAAGCCTTTGAGCTCCTTGGCGGGGCGGAAAACCTTACCGTCGGGCTTACCGACGTACATCTGCGCAATCTCTGCGCCGTCGCAGTCGCCTACATTCTTTATGGTGAACGTCACGCCGTTTTCGTCGGCGGAGAGGTCGGAATATTCAAACTTTGTATAGGAAAGGCCGAAACCGAACGGGAATTCCACGGGTTTTTCGGTCTTGTCGAAGTAGCGGTAACCCACGTAAGGGCCTTCGCGGTATTCGCAGGTCATCTGCTTGCCGGGGAAGTAGCTTTCGCTGGCGCAGACGGCTTCGGGAGCCGACCACGTTTCGGCAAGCTTGCCCGAAGGGTTGACCTTGCCGCACACGGCGTCGAGCACCGCAACCGCGCCCGCCTGGCCCGTGAGGCCTGCGTAAACTATCGCGTCGGCGTCGCGCGCCCAGTCGAGATAAACGGCGCTGCCGCACGCGAGCACGAGCACAACCTTGCAACCCGCGGCCTTCAATGCCTTGTATACGGCAACCTGGTTTGCGGGCATAGTTATGTCGGGCCTGTCAAGGCCTTCGGCCTCGCTGAATTCGTCGAGACCGGCAAAGAGCAGGGTGACGTCGGCCTTCTTGGCGAGGTCTACCGCACGCTCGATATGCACCGTCTTGTGCTTGCCGTACCTTTCGTAGCCGTCGGCATAGCCTATTACGTCGAAGGGGAATTCGCGCGTGTTTTCCATTGCGCTTTCCAGCTTGGTGGGGTTGACTATCGAAGAACCCGCGCCCTGGTAGCGGGGCTTGCGGGCAAAGTCGCCCACGATTGCCACGCGCGTTTTGGCGCTTATGGGAAGCACACCCTCGTTTTTGAGCAGAACCACGCACTCGTCGGCGCAGTCCTTTGCAAGGTCGTGATGGGCCTCTTTATCGAAAGGCTTGCCCTTTTCGCCCTTGGTGGTCTTTTCTATCAGGTCAAGAACGCGCATAACGCATTCGTCTACGTACTTTATATCCAGCCTGCCCTCTTCCACGGCCTTGACCACGTCGTCTGCGCCGTAGCGGCAGCCGGGCATTTCGATATCGCTGCCCGCGATTGTGGAGGCAACCTTGTTGTTGGTGCCCGCCCAGTCGGAAACGACAACGCCGTCGAAGCCCCATTCGCCGCGGAGTATTTCGCGGAGAAGGTGAACGTTTTCGTCGGCAAACGCGCCGTTCACCATATTATAGGACGACATCACGGCATAGGGCTTGCCCTCTTTTACGGCTATTTCGAAGCCCGTCAAATAAATCTCGCGCAGGGTACGCTCGTCCATAACCGAGTCGGTGACCATTCTGCGCTCTTCCTGGCTGTTTGCCGCAAAGTGCTTTATGCAGGAGGCCGTGCCGTTCTTCTGAATGCCGCGCACGTACGCCGCTGCCATTTTGCCCGCGAGGTAGGGGTCCTCAGAAAAATATTCAAAGTTCCTGCCGCAGCGGGGATTGCGCTTTATGCACAGACCCGGGCCGAGCAGCATATTCACTTCTTGCGACGCAGCCTCTTCGCCCAGGGCTTCGCCCATCTTTTCGGCCAGTTCGGTGTTCCAGCTCGAAGCCATAGACACCGCCGTGGGAAAACACGTTGCCGGCACGCTGGCGTTCAGACCGAGATGGTCGGACGCGGCGGCCTGCTTTCTGAGCCCGTGAGGCCCGTCCGAAAAGAATATGGACGGAATTCCGAGTTCTTCATACCCCTGCGTGCTCCAAAAATCCTTGCCCGTCAAAAGGTCGGCTTTCTGGCGAAGGGTAAGTTTGTTAAGTATTTCTTCTTTTTCCATTGCCTATCCCCCGTTTTTTATAGTTTAGTAATCGTGAAATACGGCCGCTGCCGCTAAAAAAAAGCGCGACTTTGCGGCTGATTTTAAATTCCGTGAAAATTCTATCACTTCGGGCGGCGAAGCACAACCCATTTAGCATAAAATGTCATATTCAAGGCATAAACTGCAAAATATTTGCATTTTGTAGCCCGAAAATGCAAATTGCACGCAAACATATTCCGCCTGCGCAGCCCCTCATTTCCCCTTCCGTTCCGCGGCGCACTTGTGCCTTTATATATATATTTTATCGCGGAAGAAAAAAAGAACGGGACCTGCGCCGCAGGCCCCGCATAAAAATTTCCCCGCGCGGCAGGCCTGCCGCGCGGCACAAAGACATTGACAGACAGAAGTCAGACAGAGCTTATAAGGAAGGTTACGAGGAAGATTGCACCTATAACCCAGGTTGCAACCGAAACCTGCTTTATCTTGCCCGTGCATACCCTTACCAATATGTAAGTGATTATGCCCATTCCTATGCCCTTGGAGATGGAATAGCCGAGGAGCATTACCATAAACGTCATAAATGCGACGATTGCGTCGGCGGCGTCGTTCCAGTCTACCTTGGTAACCGAGCTCATCATAAGAACGCCCACCCAGATGAGCGCCGTTGCCGTTGCGCAGCGGGGAATGAGCTGGGCTATGGGGCTTAAAAACATCGCTATGATGAAGCATATGCCCGTTACAAGCGCCGTGAAGCCCGTCTTGCCGCCTGCGGCCACGCCCGAGGAAGATTCAACGAAGGTGGTTACCGTAGAGGTACCGGCTATCGCGCCCGTGCAGGTGGCTATCGCGTCGGCGAGCATCATCTTTTCCATACGTATGGGTGTGCCGTCTTTATCGAGAAGGTTGCCCTTGGAGCACGCGCCGTAAAGGGTGCCTATGGTATCGAACATATCTATCATACAGAGCGATATGGCAGAAACTATCAGCACGACTACGAGCGAGCCGGCGGAGTTGCCATCGGTGCCGAGGTAGTGCGAGAAGTCGAAGCCTTCATAGAACACGGCGCCAACAGAATCTTTGCCCCACGCGGCAAACGCGCCGAGGGGGTTGGATATGCTTACGTCGTCGAACATTGCGGCAGCGGCGGCCACGTCGCAGCCGTAGGCTATGCCCGCGAGCACGTAATAGAGCACCGCCGAACCCAAAAGACCCCACAATATGGCGCCTTTAACGTTCTTTTTAGAGAGAACGGCTATGGCAATTACGCCTGCAATAGCCACGATTGCGGGCATCATTCCGCCCACCGTTCCCGCATTGTAAGTCATAAATTCGCCCGAGCCGAGCACGTTGAACGATACGAAGCCCGTCAGGGTGCTGTCGTTTTTGACAATGACGCCCGCCTGCTGCATACCTATGAAGGCGATGAACAGGCCTATGCCCACGGGCACCGCGTGGCGCACCGCCGCGGGAATGGCCTCGAAAATCTTCTTCCTGAGTCCCGTTACCGTGAGAAGCAGGAAAATAACGCCGTCCAGAAGTACGAATACCATCGTGTTGGCGTAAGTCAGCCCCGTTGAAGCATTGAGCAGGGTATACACTATGAACGCGTTGATTCCCATACCCGAAGCCTGCGCAAGCGGCATTTTGGCGAGGAACGCCATTAAAAGGGTACCCACTATCGCGCCGATTGCCGTAGCTATGTACGCTGCGCCGTAGGGGTCGTCGCTGCCCGTGATTACGCCCTGGAACATACCCGCGTTGACCATAAGTATGTATACCATAGCCATAAACGTGGTCAGGCCCGCAACTATCTCCGTGCGGTAGTTGGAACCGCTCCTTGTAATGCCGAACCACTCGTCAACCTTGCCCCAGAAGCCCTTGCGGGGTTGGGGCGAGAGAGCCGACGCCTCGGCCTGCGCCTGCTCTGCGGGCGCCGCGTCCTGCACGTCTGCGGGGACTTCGGACTGCTCCTCAAAGCCGTCCTGCCTGATTTCGTCAGACATAAAAAAACCTCCCAAAAATTTGTCTTTCGTGCAAACGGGGCGCGGCAATATTATTTTTGCACCGTTTTCACCCTGTTTTCACAATTTAATTGTTTTAATCTTACCACAGCTTTTGCAAAAAGGCAACAGTAAGCGCGGATAAAAATTTTTTTATGCAGGATATGCAAAAAAAGATTTCTCCGCTTCACTCACTTCGTTCGTTTCGGTCGAAATGACAGAAAACGGGGCAATGCTTACAGTCGGAATGATATTTTTAATTACTGTGTCATTCCGACAGAGCGAAACCCCTGCCCTACCCCCTACCCTGTCATTTCGACTAAGTGAGCGGAGCGAACGCACGGAGAAATCTCGTACGGCAAAAAAAGCGCGGTGCGCGCGGAAGAGTTTATTCCGCGCGCACCGCGCCCTGAATTACAAAAAAAATATGCGTTGGTTGCGGCATATTGCCGCGCGTTTTGCATTTTTTATTATATTTTCCGCGGTATTTTATGCGGCCGCAAACATAATCGCCGCAACCGCTTCAAATTTCGCCGTCCGCAAAATACGGACAATTTTCGCAATCATAATCGTAATCGCAGTATATAAACCCGTTAATTATGCATTTGCCGCAGCCCACTGCGTCAGGTTCCATATTTATACCCCCTTACTTTACGTCGAGCATTATTCTTATAATCTCTCTATCGGTCTCGCGCATACCGTCGTGAGCTATGCGGCTGACGGAGCGTATGGTCTCCTCCACCCCGTTCTTCACTATGCCGTCGCCCGCAAAGAACTGGTTGCCCTTTTCAAACATACTCATACCCAGAAGGCCGCTTTCCACCGCCGTGGAAATTTTGGCGGCGCAGCTTGCTTTGGCGCCGTCGCAGATTATGCCCGAATCGATGGCTATGGCGTTGGTGAGGGTGTGCGCCACCTCTTTATACCCGCCGCCTAAAAGGTAGGTTATGCCGCACGCCGCGCCCGCGCCCGCCGAAACCACGCCGCAGTACGCCGAAAGCGTGCCTATGCCCGACTTCAAATGCACGGTTATAAGGTTGGATACGCACAGCGCGCGCACCAGCCGTTCGCGCGAAAGCCCGAGATTGCGGGCGTACACTATTACGGGCACCGAACACGTTATGCCCTGGTTGCCGCTCCCCGAATTTATCACCACGGGCAGTTCGCAGCCGTTCATTCTTGCGTCCGAGCCCGCGGCGGCATAGGCCTTTGCCGTGGTCTTTATGTCGGGCTGGTACGAGCGCAGAATTGTCTTGCCTATGTTCGCGCCGTAATCGCCCGCAAGCCCCTCTTCGGCTATCGCCATATTATAGGATATCTGCCTGCCGATTACCTCCTCCACGTCGCAAATTTCAACGCCGTCGGCAAATTCCAGAATATCCTTCACGGTGAGCACCGAGCGGTCTTCCCTGCCTTCCGAGAGTACGGGTTTATCGTACAATATCTCACCGTCGCGCTCTGTGCGCACTATGTTGGTATGGTCGCCCGCGAGCCGCACGAACGAGGTGTGGCCGTCGCCGAAAAGGCGTACCCTTATATCAAAAATTTCCGCATCGTCGGGCACGGTTATTTCGGCGGGAAAATCTTCGGCAAAGCGGCCGATTTTTTTATATTGCCCCGCAGATATGCCCGAAATAACCTGCAACTGCCTGTTTGCATCGCCCGCGACCAGCCCTGCGGCAAGCGCCGCGCGTATGCCGCGCAGTCCGCCCGTGTGGGGCACCACCACGCTTTTGGCGTTCTTGACTATGTTGCCGCTCACGCCGACTTCTGCGCGCGCGGGCATACAGCCGAGAATTTCTTTTGCCTTTGCCGCGGCATATGCTATGGCTATCGGCTCTGTACAGCCCATTGCGGGCACGAGTTCTTCGTGTAAAATATTGAGATATCTGCGGTATAATTCTTTTGTAATCATAATATTTTTTCGGTGTTTTTTTATGTCGGCGGCGGCCGCGTTATGCGCCCTTTTTTACGTTTTGCCGCCGCAGGTTAATTATAGCAGACCTCCGCCGCACGCGCAACAAAAAACACGCCCGCTTATCGCAATAAAAAGATGGCGCCCGCGCGCCGCTTTTTAAAGCGGTGCGCGGGCGCCTTATGCGCATTATTTTACAGTATTGCCCTTTATCCCGCGTTATGCGGCGGGAGTTTCGGCGGGAGTTTCGGATATTACATAGTTATAAGTGTACGTGCAGTTTGCATCGAACGAAACTGCGTTCTTTATAACGGAATTCCACGCCGTTTCTTCGCCCGCGAAGTTTACGGCAGTTATAGTGCCCGTGAACACACCTTCTGCAATACCTACAACCGCCTCGGGAAGGGTGAGCGTGGTCTTGGAGCCGGTATCGGTGCCGATTACCCAACCGTTCAAAATCACGTTGCCGTCAACCGTGGTGGTGTTGGTGAGCGTGCAGCCATAGAACGCGTTGCTACCTATCTCGTTGACCTCGCTGCCAGTAAAGTTGATTTCGGTGATGTTCGAGCAGTTATAGAACAAATTGTCTACTATATCGTAGGTGCCGCTTTCCAAAGTTCCGTAGTATTTGAGGTTCACCGTGGTCACAGTGTCGGGCAGAAGGTTCCGCATATAGTACGTGCTACCGCTGTAAATGGTACCGGGCGCGCCCATAGTAACTTCCGCAAGCGCCGTGCAACCCGTGAACACGTTATAGGGAAGCCTGTAACTTGAAGTTGAGTTGCTTGCCTCGAAGCCGCTGCGGATGGGCAGCTCGATTTCGGTGAGCGACGAGCAGTAAGCAAAGGCATACGTGCCAATGCCGTACAGTCCGCTAGCCGCGTTGAGAGTGAGCGTTTCAAGATTTTCGCACTCATAGAACGCGTAGGTGCCTATGTAGGGATAGGAATATGATATTGTCCCGCATTATTTTTTCATGCACTTTTACAATGGTTTCCGCAATTTTCGTGATGATGCTGTTCCGTTGCAACATAGAGACGGTAGCGTCGATGACATAATCTTCTAACTCTTGCCTTTTGACGGCTTTGCAATCGCAGTCCGCCTTCCCGCGCCGCTTGGAAAGACAGACGTAGTAATAGTGTATCTCTCCGTTTCGCGATGAGGTGAGCAGGATCAACGGCTATAATGTTGTTAAAAGACGTATTTTGGGCGGGTACTCTTGAGCTAGCGCAAAACTCATTTATTTTATCACTTGTATCGTTCTCATATTGACTTCGAACAGGCAAAAGCGGTTAGCCGATTCACAATCAGGGATGCGCTCAAACGCATTTTCCCCGACAGGCACGTCCACGAGCTGCGCTATACCTTTATAACCAGAGCGAAAGAATGTGTTCAAAAAGGAAACCTAAAAATAATTATCGCGTCAAAGTAGCCGAAATTCAATTATAATACACAGCCTCACAAAATACAAATCCTTAGCAATTGGTCACTTATCATATCTACTTTTTCTGCTCTGGAATTATTTTTATAATGCTGCTTTTAGGTTTGAGTACCTTTTAAGTACCCCATAAAACTACATACGCTAACTTCGACAGATATGATATTCTCATGCCAAAGTCGTATAAACTAGACTATAAACGTTTAACTGGTTTGTTTTTCAAATCTATGTTTCCTCTGCTTTGTTTGATTTACGTCCGCTATCCGCTTCTATCTTACTTAGCGCAGTTTTACATCAAAACCTAAATTTAAAGTTCTCTCCGCTGGCATTACAGATAATTAATCACACATAACGCATGCCATAAATTGAGATGTCTTTATGTGTGATTAATAGTAGCGGCCACCGCAAGCTTATGCTTGCG
>UMIY01022834.1_pt1 | contig 12926 bp, 10 predicted proteins | sample 1965921 | NCBI WGS metagenome assembly UMIY01 (sample SAMEA4836134, study PRJEB28245) | human gut metagenome | biome: gut microbiome; material: fecal sample | place: Denmark | collected 2008
CAAATTTCAGCGCCCACAGGCTGTCCGTCATCCACAAAAGCACAATCATATTGGTACATCGCCTGCTCCGCCACCATGCGCCCAAAGCCGCCAGCGCCCACCAGCAGCAGCTTTTCCTTAGACATTGGGGATGCCTTTCAGCTCATTCTGGACATATTCAGTGGTCAGAATCTTCTTCACAGTGCCCTCCACATCCAGACGAATGGTGTTATGGCTGGTGTAAGATTCATCTGCCATGGTATGTACTTCGCCCTTGACCACGAACTTATCATAGTTCAGGTCGCGATTGTCAGCGGCAACACGGAAGTAGTGACCCATATCCTGGCTGCGCAGACGCTCCTCACGGGTCATCAGGGTCTCGAACAGTTTCTCGCCGTGACGAGTGCCAATGATGTTCGTACCGGTGTCGCCAAACAGCTGCTGGACAGCCTTAGCCAGATCGCCGATGGTGGAAGCGTCAGCCTTCTGGATGAACAGGTCGCCGGGGTTGGCGTGCTGGAAGGCGAACATCACCAGATCCACAGCCTCGTCCAGGTTCATCAGGAAGCGGGTCATGTTGGGGTCGGTGATGGTGATGGGGTTGCCAGCCTTGATTTGGTCAATGAACAGAGGGATGACAGAGCCGCGGCTGCACATAACGTTGCCGTAACGGGTGCAGCAGATGGTGGTACCGCCACGCTCAGCAGCCACACGGGCGTTAGCGTAGATGACATGCTCCATCATGGCCTTGGAGATGCCCATGGCGTTGATGGGATAGGCTGCCTTATCGGTAGACAGGCAGACGACACGCTTGACACCGGCATCAATAGCAGCGTGCAGGACGTTATCGGTACCGATGATGTTGGTCTGGACGGCCTGCATGGGGAAGAACTCGCAGGAAGGAACCTGCTTCAAGGCAGCAGCGTGGAAGATGTAGTCAACACCGGGCATTGCGTCACGGATGGACTGAGGATTGCGGACATCACCGATGTAGAACTTGACCTTCTTGGCGTTCTCCGGGTGCTTTGCCTGAAGCTCGTGACGCATATCATCCTGCTTCTTCTCGTCACGGGAGAAGATGCGGATTTCCTTCAGGTCAGAGTCCAGAAAATGTTTCAGAACGGTAGAACCAAAAGAACCAGTACCACCAGTAATCATAAGGGTTGCGTTATCAAATGCAGACATTTTAATTTTCCTCCTATATAGATATGTATGTGTAACACAATACATTCAAATAATGAATTGCATTGTGAACAAACCTTTACAAAACGACTATCTTTTCGCTAGTAGCATTTCATGCTGTTCAATTTCATTTCTTGAAAACCTATACTTTATGAGTTTAGCAGGTACCCCCCCAAAATGGCATAATCCGGAACATCTGATGTTACAACTGCGCCAGCAGCAACCACTGCTCCTTTTCCGATAGTAACACCTTTTAGAATCGTTGCATTTGCGCCAATCCAGTTATCGCCTTTCATTATTACCGGCAAATCATCTGACTTTTCTTTATCAGCATCCGTCAACTGTGTCATATACTTTCCAATGACATTTATACGGTGATTGCCAGTAATGATTGTTACGCCAGGCCCAAACATCACATGTTCGCCAATTCTAATCTCCGCTCGTGTACACATAAACACATTGTTAATACCAATGCTGATGTCATCCTCAAGATAAAGATTGTTTTTTCCAAAAACCTTAAATCCATCTGGTATAACAACATTACTACCGCAAGAGCCAAGTCCTCTATATTTAATAATATCTTCAAAAAATAAATCAAAAAATCGCCTGCGAAATCCCATCAAATCAACCTCTTTTTCTTGTATCCAATAATTCTAAAATATATTTGGGATGTAGACCAGCAATCATCAATTCAACTTCATGCCTATAAGGCTTTAATATTGTACATATAACAACATTTGTGACGAACTGAGTCAGTAAAGATGCTACAGCTGCTCCCATTGGCCCATATATAGGAATAAGCATATAATTAGCAGCCACATTTAATAGAGCTCCAGCAACATTAATAACCCAAAGATACTTTTCTCTTTCTTCTGCAAGTACCCATATATTACGGACAGCACCCAAATAGGAAAACAATGTATACCAAATTAAAACCTGAAGAACGACTGCCGCCTCCATGTATTCACTACCATACAAAATATAAATTGCGGGTTTTGCAAGCACCATAAAGCCAACGCATTGACATATAGAAAGGTATATAACTATTGAATTTAACTGTTTAATCCTCGTCTCATATATTTCGATATTACTCTTACGCCACGAGAAAATAGATGGTCTGAACGAATCAATTATTGCTACAAAAACAAAGGAAGACATATTAGCACAAGTCATTGCCGCCGAATAGATACCTGCAGCTGCATTATCCACCATAAGTTTTAACATTATCCTATCCGTCTGCACGAAAATTGTAATCATCAGGTTTGGAACAATAAAATTCTTGCTTTTAGAAATCAATCTGAAAGCTACCGTTTTAGAAAAAGAGAACCTTTCTCCGCCGAGTCTATGATAAAGTACAAGTGTTGTCGCCATAATTAGTGCTTCATCCAACAAGCAACATGCAACAAACCATAGAATACTTTTACCAGTAACCAACAAATAAATTTTAAAAGCAGAAACAGCTATGTAAACAAGAATCGAGGCGACCGATGTATATTTTGACAGTAATTTAGCCTGAAACCAATATTGCGCAATCTGAAAAGCTCGGAAAATCAATGCAATATTATAGAATGCACAGATTACTTTTGTTTCGACTTCATTCGGGCTTGTTAACTGAACGAATATCATAATAGCAATCATGCATAAAACTGCCATTACGAGGCTTATGCTCATCGCAGTGCCCACAGTTTTTCCTTCATCATCGGGATTATTTACAATATCCAAAACCAGAACTTCATTAATTCCAAGATACGCGATTGGTGCTACAAATGCAGCTAACGATGAAGCATAATTGATAAGACCATAATTCGAGGGGCCCAAATACCTAGCAGTCCACATCCCAACAAAGAGTGATAAAATTGCCTGAATTATTCTACAAAATATAATCCACGCCGCATTGCTAAATGTGTTACTATGTTTCATCGAATACCTCTTTTTTCGCAAGATTTCTATATAACTTTATATATTCATCGAATTTATCTGTATCGCTAAAGTGTCTCGCTCTCTTTACACAGTTCTCTGGCGTGAATTTTCTAGTCAATCTCTGTGTTTCGATTGCTTGTATCAACTCATCGACATCATCTACACAAATACTTTTTCCGCAGGATTCATCGATGACCTCAGGACTTCCGCCTGTGTCAAATGTCACAATGGGCGTTCCACACGCAAGTGCCTCAATATTAACTGTTGGGAAATTGTCTTCTCTTGTAGGATTCACAAACAAATCAGCAGCTGTGTAAATCTCCGCTAATTCATGCTGATTTTTTGTGCGATGAATTGAAAGAATGTTTGTAGGCAATTCTTTGTCGATTTCAGGACTTGTTCCAACCAAGACTATCTTGTAGAACTTAGGATTCAAGCATTTTTCAAGTTTAATAAAAATATCCAGGCCTTTGCGTACTCCCCACCCAAAAGCAACGCCCAGAACAATAAACGTATCCGCCGGAATATTATATCTCTCTCGAAAATTGCTTTGTGTCGGCTTAAACAGAGACAAATCAATTCCATTATTAATAACTTCAACTTGATAATCTTTCAAGTAAGACTGTTTTGCTAAACCGGCAAGCCATTTTGATGGTGTAACAATAATCATCTGTGGCACATTACTAAACCATTTCTTTTTCTGCTTCCACATGACTTTTGAGCGATCAACCAAGCTATCTGGATATTCCTTATAGCTTGGACAATCATGACAGCCATTAATCCACTTATCACATTTAGACAAGGTGAAATAAACACAATGTCCCGTGAATGCCCAACAATCATGGAGCGTCCAAACAACAGGAATCTTTTTTTTCTTTATGTAGTCAAATAGCAGTGGAACATTAATGTAGGAATGATGCAAATTATGCAAATGAATAACATTTGGCTGTACCTTATTTAATGTTCGGAGAAATTTTATCGTCGCGAAAACCGAGAAGCAACCATTAAAGCCAGTATAATAAGCCATTTGATAGCTTTTATACCTTCCCGTTTTTCCTCCAATTAGGATATCACCGTCTTTTGGTGGGTTACAAGCATCGGACGGTGGATAAGCCGCATAAACGATTACGTTTTCTTCTTTTCCTACCTGTCTTATGTTTTCAACTATTTTCCCTGTGCTTCCAATGTTTGCCAGATTTATCGAAACAACTCGGATTTTTTCATCTTGTCCTGCCATCTCTTTGCGCCTTCTTTCTAAATCTCTTAACTCAATTTTCTTTTACACTCCCAAAGACTCTGACAAACTCATCAACAACATATTTAGCAGTATAAATATCCGCATACCGTTCTATATCTTGAGATTTCAATCTAGTACCAGCATATTCTGCAACAAATTTTTCAATTTTAGTTGCAAGCAAATTGATATCATTCTCTGTCTCGTCAATCAAAATGGAATTGGGTATTTTGTTCAAGTATGTATTTGCCGAGCATTCTCTAATTTTGTATGTTGCAATAATAGGTATTCCATAAGACATATACGAAAACACTTTACTGGGAACTTGAATATCAACATTATTTCCAATAATTAAAAGAAGGTCTGCACTTAAAATCCAATTTTCACAATTCTCCGCTGTCATTTTACCAAGAATGTGCAATCGATCTTTTAATCTATTATCACCGTATTTTCGTAGCAATTCATCTTGTCCCTCTCCAATAAAGTAATATTGTATATCGGATGATCTAACAGTTGAGAGAATTTCCAATACAGTTGAAGCATCACGAATGGAAGCATTTAACTGTCCCGCATAAACACATCTTATTTCTCTTTCTGGTTTTCTCAGCGAACTTCTTCTGTTAGACAAACGCATATCAACACATGGATAATCTACGGCGAACACATTATTTATCTGCCAATGCTTATTAGCTTTTGTTGCATATATTTCTCTAGTGGTGAAGACCAAATCAAATTGCGCATAAAGAGATTTCTCGTATCCTTGTTTCCAATTCATACTAATATCTTTATATGCTTGGTTTTCTTGAAGTGGATCCAATTGATAGAACACATATTTAGCCTTTGGGTTTACAGATTTCTTATATCTTGCTACAGCTTCGATTGAATCATAAAACGCCGCGGCCGAAACAATAAAATCGTAATTGGTATCTGCTTCTATTTTCTTTAGGTATTTTACCAACGCATTAACTGCCAATTCCCTATACGGATAAAGATCTTCCTTATGTCTCAAATCATATATTTTTCTTTTGATCTTAAAAGAAATATCTTTGACTGTTTGACATTTGAAACCGTATTCTCTGATATAGTTAGCACGATAAATCCTAATGTCATTCCATTTTGAGACAGTCGGCTCATTCATGTGATTTTTAAACGTTAGACCCGAAACAATTATGCCTCTTTTTTTCATTTCCTGCATAATATTTCCGATAATTCCTGCCGTCGCCATTCCTTCCGGCGGTAGCGTCGCAGATACGAATAAAACCCTCATTTTTCATACCTCTAAATTCTTCACTGGAACACCGACACATAAATATGTTCAAATAAAAAACGCGAACATATATCTAAAATCAAGGAATACCGTCAATGTGGCCACATAGTAGAGCCATGCTAAATTCATCATCATTCCGCAAAGGTATGAGCTTTTTTTTTGCTTTTTGAATAAAATGGCTTTCCTTAGAGCACTCGTAGCAACCGAACCATACATTACAATCCATCCAATTATTCCAACATTCAGTAACATGTCTATATACTCATTATGCGCCGAGTAATTTGCACCGTGACCTACATCAATATAGTATGAGTTCACTGCACGTCCACCAAACATCTGCCTAAGGAGTGAAGAATCATTGAAGATCTTCAAATGGACTTCCGACAAAGATGTCCTTCCTGTAGAAAACGAGTCAAAATCCTTAAGGAAAAGCGATTTCATTTTGTCCTGTATTCTAAGACTCATATCGCCAATTAATTTCACATCCGGATGTGCAAGTCCGTAGTTGTATAGGCTAATCACTGCAAACAAGGCCAAGGCAACCATTATAACCGTTTTGGGGCGAATATTGCCGCGAATCAAGAGGAACAAAGTCCATAACAGTACGTTACCAATAATAGCTGTCATACTCATTGACGTAAGAATAATTCCGTACAATGCAATAACTATCAACGTTCGAATTATTGGACGGTATATTTTCAGTGCGACAATTGAAAAAACAGCCACTGTATAAAAGAAGCCCATATAGTTGGGGTCTTCAAAGGTTGCAGTAAATCTCGAAATCGTCAACAATTTTCCACCGTAGTTTTGCATCACCGACATTTCATTCTTCGAAATTATGCCCGTCAAAAAAGCAAGAAAACAGACTACAACATAGCTTTCGAAGAACCGCTTCATTTCATCCTGACTACTAAGATAATCATAAACCAAAAAAATGGCGCAAATAATATCCACAAAGGAAAAAAACATGGTTTTAATGCTATGATTAAAGACAACCACAATTAAATAATAAATGTACACTAAGAGTGGTGGGAGTACACGATAGCTAATTGTTGGTCGTTGTGTCTTGTAACAATGGGCTATTAAGAAGATAATCGTAAAAATACGATATACAGAAATTCCGAAAATAGTACCAAAAATCGAGTAGTAGAAGATCATTATCGGCCACACAGAAATTGAATCTCCACGGCAGCATATTACGATCACACAAGCAACGATAATCAGTGATAGCATCATCTGAGGAACAATTCCAGACAGCGCACAGCAAACATAACAAGCCCATAAACAAATAGTTTGCAACTCTAGGCCTTTGTTTTTTTCATAATTAATTCTGAGTGTGCTGATATTATCGCTCATCTTTAGTCTCTCTTTCGAATAGTATATTTTCTATTTGATGGAAAGTTTTGTCGTTTCCATAGTTTTTCGACAATAAGTATTCACGCATCCTATTCAACTCACTCTCGTTATCCAAGCACCATCTCAACCCATCCTCAATAGAATCATCATTATTATCTACAATAATGCCCTCAATATTTTGTTCGATTTGTTCACGTGCAGATAAATACTCCGTGACAACTGATGGCACTCCTAATATCTTTGCCTCTGTGACTGTACTCGGCATTCCCTCCCACCTAGATGCCATGCACATTATATTAGCTGCTTTCAGAAAGGGATATGGATTTGTTCTAACTCCTGCTAAAATGAAATATTCCTGCAAATTTCGTTGTATTATCATTTTCTCTATCGCAGCCCGATCAAGTCCTTCCCCTATAACATACCATACAAAGCTATACCCATCTTGCATTAACTTCTCCGCTGCAACGATCATCCTGTCTAATCCCTTTGTCTCTATAGACAGTCTGCACACAGAAATAATCTTGAATTTTTTACTTGCTGCAAAGTGCTTATATTCCATATCCTCAGCATCTATTTCAAGTGCTCGAGTTCTTATGTAATTTGCGTCTATTATATTTGGAATATAAAACGTCTTATCCCTATATTGCGGCAATGTTTTCACAAAATCCTCTGCACAACTTTGCGCTACAACCGCTATCTTATCAACCTTATCCATCCAAGCGATTTCCAGTTTAGGTATAGTTCCGATTTTGGAAAACGTAGAGTGTAGCCAGCCAACTTTAACATCTGCATCCACTGTTGACGCAATATATCGGTCAGCCCACCCTTCTAAAAATCCTATTGCAATATCGTAATGACCATCAATTTTTCGAGATAGCTGATTCACCTGAAAATCATAGAGAATCTGCTGAGACATTCCTCTTTTTTTGATCCTCAAATTTTCTATTCTTGCCTTCAAGAGATAGCCTGAGAGAATGCCCTGTACTCGTTTTCTAAGTCCTCCCAATTTTCCATTGCAAGTAAATGCCTCAGGAAGAATATGTATGTTAGAAGGAATAAAATCAAACAGTCTTCCCTCATTCTTATATAAAATCAAATCCACGTCATAGCTCGTTGTGTCAAACGCATTTAACAATCCTATTAGTGCGGTTGTACTACCACCAACTATCATATTATATGAGGCAATAAGAACACGTTTTTTCATCATTTCACATTGCTTTCTTTACTTAACATTTCTAGAACTTTTTTCATTTGAGACTTACAATTCTTTTTGTCAAGAACAAATTCTCTAGCCACTTTTCCAAACGTTTCACAAAAATCTTCACCTTTGTGTACAACATATTCAAGCGCAGAGCGAATGCCATCCGGTTTCTCTTCGATGCATACTATATATTTACTGTATTCTTTCGGCATTCCATCCAAAAGATAGGCAATTGTTGGTCTTCCAGAAGACATATACTCCATTATTTTTGATGGAAAACTGTATTTTGTATATTCTCCCTCGTTACATCTTGGGTTAACTAGCGCAAACGCCCCTTTTTGTAACTCCATAGCCTTTTCATGCGAACAACAGCCGAGAAAATGAATTCTATCATTATTTTTTTCCCGTTTCCTAATTTCCTCGGACGCTTCACCTTCTCCACAAATAACCAAATGTACATCCCCAGTTTCTGCGGATTCATATGAATCAAGCAAATTCATAATTCCATATTGATAATTTAGAGTTCCTGTATATAGAAAATATTTAAAAGGCAGCTTATCAGAACAGTCATGATTTGCCCTTTCATCCCGACCCACTGATGACATTCCCTCAACAATTGTCGCAGGCTTCTTATCTGCTCCATCAATCATATCTTTCATCTGCTCTGTAAGCAATACATAGCAATCCGCCTTGAGCATCTCCGCTGCCACTATTTTATCTTTTATATGATGAAGTAAACTTGTTTTACTCTGTGATAGATTCATATATACTGGCAGATCTGGAACCACAAGACATGTCTTAATATTCGGATTAATATCCTTTATATAGGAAAGTGCCTTTGTCATCGGATATGTTGCAGCATACGCAATTACTACCTTATTATCTTTTCCGTTTAATGCCCATTCCTTCAGGCTCTTTTTTATGGACTTAAAACGACCAATTTCTTTAATCACCGGAAGATTCAAAAAACCAATGTTCTTTCCGCTGACTCCTTCCTGAACAGCAAACCTATAAGACGGAATAATAGCTTGCCTGTATTTTCTTGGATATGAGCCAATATAAATCGAATTGATCAGTTCAATGCTTTTTACACCATTTTCAAATAGCCCTTTCACTATATTCCATTGAAATACATTAGCCGCATTTTGAATTCCATAAATAGAATCTCTTTCTATTTCATGATACTTTTCCCTTGGATAAAGCCCCATGATCAAACAAATATCTAGTCCTCTACCGTCCATTCCTTCATATTCTCCTTAGCCAACAATAATATGAACTTTTTGAAAATAGCGTTTTACATCGTTTCAATCTGATTACAGTACTCACTAACATTCCGTTTTCTTTGCCAAATAGTTTTTAAATCCTTAGTTTTTCCTGCATACATACCGTTCATTATAGAATCGATGACGCATCTGACATTAGCAGGCGAATCATTGTTTGCATTCTCTATTCCATACTTTCTAACCAGCTTTGCAAACGCCGACTCATCATCAACACAAGTGATAATTGGTTTCCCAGCAATCAGGCAGTCAGCCGTTTTACTCGGAAGTGCTGCATAGATGAGTCCTTTTTGAAGAGGTATCACATTGACATCAGCCGCAGCATAGAGATCTGCCACTTCTTCAGGCGGTTGCATCCCCACGAATGTCACATTGTTCAAGTCCTTTTCTTTTGCAAATGTCTTAAGCTGTACCTCGTTTACACCGCCACCAACGATATAAAAGCTGATATCCGCATCATCTTTCATCAAAGCTGCGGTTTCCAAAATAAGCTCCACATTTTGCATCTTGCCCAGATTACCCGCATACACCACACGGAACTCCCCGGGCTTCTTCGGATATTTTTTTAAGAACACATTATCCTGCTCACTGTGGGCTTTCAGTTCCTCATGCCCCCAGTTGTAAATCACCTGCACCTTATCCTCCGAAATGCCATACCGAGTAACGATAGTAGACTTCATATCGTCAGAAATCGTACTAAGTGCTGTTGCATTTTTGTAAGCATATTTTTGCAGTGCATGAGCCACCTTATAAACCATGCTGCTTTCTGAAAGAATTCCAGCAAAGTAGGCATTTTCCGGGAAGATATCCTGTTCATTGTAAAGTAGCGGGCACTTCAAAATGTGCTTCGCATAAAACACTGTGAAGAATGCCGTGTTGCATGACTGGAGGAAAACCCTGTCCGGTTTATTCTCTTTCATCCATTTGCAGGCCTGTCTGTAATAAGACAAATCCGCCAGATAGCGAGCCTTCAAGTCAGCCTTTGCCTTTTTCTCAAACTTGATATTATGTACTTGAAGTTGTTTTCCCAAATACTTATCAAACTGCTGCGGATACCGAGGTGTATCCAAATACTGCTTCTGAATCAAGCTCACCTCATGGCCTCGTTTCAAAAAGCCAAGTATAATATCTCGCATGATATGATAGTCCGAGTATTGTGTATCAAAACTACCAATCGATACTACAGCAATCTTCATAAAGTATTTTTCCTCTCCGCATATCAAAGATTACAGCCCAGACTCATCTCAAAGAGTCTGAGCCGTTTATTCCTTATAAAGCTCTACTAATCGTCCTCAGCAGTGTGATCTACACACTGCCTCTATGTCTTGTGCCGCTACAATAATCGCTGCTACGGAAAATTTACGCTACGGTAACCGCTGTCTTTAGTCCTGATGACACTATCACTCGCTACAGTAGCCCCTGCCTTTATTCCAGGCTCCACTCCTCCGTGCCACGGTAGCTCCCTTGATTATGCCGGATTCCCCCACACGAATGAGCATCTCTGCGACCATGTGTTTATCACCATCTTGCTCACATCTGCCTTGTTATCTCCAAGACCGGGATGAAATCGCAGATGATGTTATCATCGTCAAGCCCAGATAACGCTATGTGAAAGTCACCACAGTGTCGGTAATATAATCACGGTGCTATCTGGCATAAACCCACGAGCTACGGTCGCATCCAACAAGTGCTTTTTCGGGGCGTAAAAGCCTCGAATTGACCTCGTTTTGCTCTCTCTCCCACGGTCTCGGCATTTAGCACTATCAGATGCGCTATATCGCCTTTGTATTCGACAATTTACCGGTTTTCCAGCTTGACGCTACTGTAAGAGCTGCATTTATGCCTGACTCCACTCTGGAATTCCTTCCAATTTTTAGCAGTTCAAAATATACAAAATTATCGATATTTAGCGGTTTTCTCCACTCATAGCAGTGGTTTGCCCCTCGGAAATTCCCTCGGTACTTTCAGGCATAAACAGGATCTTGATAGTTGCAAAGATGATTCGCAAATCTTCCAGCAAACTCGGGTGCGCAATATACATCAAATCCATCTGCAGCTTATCATACGGCGTAGTGTTGTACTTTCCATAGACCTGCGCATAGCCTGTCAGGCCTGCTTTTGCCTGTAGCCGCAACGCAAACTCTGGCAATTCTTCCATGTACTTTGCCGCAATTTCCGGACGTTCGGGGCGCGGGCCTACGACCGACATATCACCTTTTAAGATATCGATCAACTGTGGCAATTCATCCAAGCGAACTTTACGGATAATACGGCCAATTGGTGTGATGCGGTCATCCTTATCGCCGGTCGACAGCCGCGCAAATCCATCACTCTCGGCGTTCACCCGCATACTGCGGAACTTATGTACCATGAAGGCTTTTCCATCTTTGGTTAGACGACACTGCTTGTAAAATACCGGCCCACCATCGGTCAGCCTGATTGCCAGTGCAATAACCAGCATCAGCGGCGACATAATCAGAAGTACCAAACCAGAAGAAACGATATCAAACAAACGCTTCACAAACAGGTATTCCGGCTGTGGGTTATATCTCGTCAACCGCAGAATCGGCAAATGGAACAGGTGCATAGGCCTTGCTGCGCTCATCAACACATCACCAATTCGAGGCAGCATATACACCTGGATTCCTGCAGCCATACAGTATTTGAGGATAATGTTGCGATCATGGCTATGCACGCCACAGAGGAAGGCAACTTTCATTTCCTTCAAAACCCCAAGATTACTTTCCAAGCATTCTTCTACCGTTGCCATTGCCCGAATATCAAACTTTTTGGTGAGTCCATATTCATTGATCAAATCTTCCATTCCACGACGCTGATCATAAATGATTGCGGTAGGAAGCGGCTGGAACGTATGGAAATACCACTGGTGCGCACAATACGACCAAAGTGCCGTAATAAGTAGCTGCATGATAAAGGTCAGCAGTAACGGCCAGATGCTCGGCAAATGCTGCGTCAAAAGCCATGTAATCAGGTACAAAATGGCGTCCGTGATAAACGCTGCCAACCCTTGTGAATAGACCATCTCGGAAATCCGATATAGCGAAACCATAAAACCTTCATACACGCGTCCGTAGATGATATAGATCACCAAATAGATGACAACGATTAGCCAATTTCCCCGATCATAGTATGGTGCGGCAACATTCGGCGCGTAGACTAAATACCAACACACCGCAAATGGTATGGTTATGAGTACCGCATCCATGCATTTAACAATTCGCAATGCCACGTTATGCAACAGACTATCCACGTTTTCCCCTCTCACTTCTTTATCGTGAACAAATCACAACACAACTAAAGGTGCCGTCATCCTCCGCCATGCGGGGGATGACGGCACCTGTTTGATATTGTCAGCCGTATGTATAAAATCCTTACTTCTTGCTACCGGTCGTAGTAGTCTGCTTGCTCTTGTTCTTGCGAGTCACAACCACAGCAACAACAACCACAACAACGATAACAACGATTACCACGGGCAGTACCCAGCCA
>UMIY01035200.1_pt1 | contig 12903 bp, 14 predicted proteins | sample 1965921 | NCBI WGS metagenome assembly UMIY01 (sample SAMEA4836134, study PRJEB28245) | human gut metagenome | biome: gut microbiome; material: fecal sample | place: Denmark | collected 2008
GGGTGAGCGCGCTGCGCGCCGTCCCTCGCGCTACGATGGGCTCACGACGACGGCACGAGGAGGGGGCTGGAATGCGCTATCGGGAGCTGGGGCGGACGGGCCTCAGGGTGAGCGAGATCGGCTTTGGCGGCGAGTGGATGGACGGCACCGCCGAGCAGGCGCGCTCCGTGGTGGACGCGGCGGAGGCGGCGGGCGTCAACGTGCTCGACTGCTGGATGCCCGACCCCACGCGCCGTTCCAACCTCGGTGACGCCCTTCTCGGCCGTCGCGAGCGCTGGGTCATCCAGGGGCACCTCGGCTCCACGTGGCAGGGCGGGCAGTACGTGCGCACGCGCGATCTCGAGCAGGTGCGCCCCGCCTTCGAGGACCTTCTCGAGCGCTTCCACACCGACTACGTGGACCTCGGCATGATCCACTACGTGGACCGGCCCGCCGAGTTCGAGGAGCTCATGGGGGACAGCCCCTTCATGGGCTACGTGCGCGAGCTGCGCACCGCCGGCACCGTCCGTCACGTGGGGCTCTCCACGCACAACCCCGAGGTGGCGCGCCTTGCCGTGCTGAGCCTGGAGGTCGAGACGATCCTCTTCTCGGTGAACCCGGCCTTTGACATGATGCCCGCCACGGACGACCTCGACGCCTACTTCGACGAGCGCGGCGAGGCCGCGGCCGCCGACGGCATGACGCCGGAGCGCGCCGAGCTCTATGCGCTCGCGGAGGAGACGGGCACCGGCATCACGGTCATGAAGGGCTACATGGGCGGCCGGCTCTTCGACGCGACGCAGTCACCCTTCGGCGTGGCGCTCACCCCGGTGCAGTGCCTGCACTACGCGCTCACGCGCCCGGCGGTGGCGAGCGTGATGGTGGGCTTCTCCACGCCCGAGCACGTTGCCGAGGCCGTCGCCTACGAGGGCGCGTCGGACGCCGAGAAGGACTACGCAAGCGTGCTCGCCGGTGCCCCGCGTCACGCCTACCTGGGGAGCTGCACCTACTGCGGCCACTGCGCCCCATGCCCGCGCGGAATCGACATCGCCTCGGTCAACAAGTTCCTCGACCTGGCGAGCTCCTACGACGCGGTGCCGGACTCGCTGCGGGAGCACTACCGCGCCCTCGGCGCGACGGCGGCGGACTGCATCGCGTGCCGGGCGTGCGAGGGGCGCTGCCCCTTCGGCGTGCACGTGGCGGAGCGCATGGCCGCGGCTGCGGGGCTCTTCGGCTGCTAGGCGGCGCTCGCCCCTGTGAAGACGCGGCCCTTCTCGCCGTGCGAGGCTAGTCCGCGTAGTGGTCGAGGCACATCCCGATGAAGTCGCGCATCTCGGCCCGGAAGTCCACCGCGGGCCGCTCGATGCCGGCGAGCTCGAGCGCCTGGCTGATGAGGGGGTTCGTCCAGCAGCCGCTCACGAAGCCCACGGCGTGGTAGTAGACGGCCATGAGGAGGGAGCCCACGCGCTCCGGGCGCATGCCAAGGATGCGCGGGAGGCGCTCCGTCATGCGCGCGACATGCCCGTAGTAGGCTCGCTTGAAGTCCGCGAGGCGCTCCACCGTGACGTTCGTCTCGATGATCGTGGAGAGGATGTCGCCCATGCGGAAGTACTCCTGGTGCGCGTTGGTGATGCCCGCCCAGACCTCGGCCGTGGTCTCGCGGGAGAAGCCGCAGCCCTCGGGGAGGGCGGTGAGCAGGGCGTCGAAGTACGCGGCCATCTCGTCCTGCGTGAGCAGCAGGAAGACCTCCTCCTTGGTGGTCACGTACTTGTAGAGGTTGGCGCGCGACCAGCCAAGCTCCTCGGCGATCGTGGTGAGCGTGATCTCGTGGTAGGGCCGCTCGGCAAACTGGCGCCGCACGGCGCCCTTGATCTCGTCGAGGCGCTGCTCTTTCTGCTCGGCGCTGCGCGCCCGTATGAACTCGGCCATGGTACCTCCATGCTGTCAGTTGCAAGCAGTATAGCGCAGGGCTGCTGAATTAGATAATTCCGCGTCAATTATCTCTTTACAAGTTACGTGACGTCACGTAATCTATACGCATCGACAGGAGCGACGGAAGGAGCGGCATGCTCAGCAACTTCACGTACTACAACCCCACCAAGCTCATCTTCGGCAAGGACGCCATGACCTCGCTCGCAGGCGAGCTCGCGGCCTACGGCCCGGTGGTGCAGCTCGTCTATGGCGGCGGTTCCATCAAGAGGAACGGCATCTACGATCAGGTAATGGAGGCGCTCGCGGCGGCGGGCAAGACCGTGGTCGAGGATGCGGGCGTCATGCCCAACCCCACGGTCGAGAAGCTCCGCGAGGGCGTCGCCATTGCGCGCGAGAACCACGTGGACCTGATCCTGGCCGTGGGCGGCGGCTCCTGCATCGACTACGCCAAGGGCGTGGCCGTCTCCGTCAACCTGCCGGAGGACGTGGACCCCTGGCAGAAGTACTGGGTGGACTTTGACGAGCCCACGTGCGAGGTCGTGCCGGTTGGCAGCGTGCTCACGATGGTGGGCACCGGCTCCGAGATGAACTGCGGCTCGGTCATCACCAACCACGAGGCCAAGATGAAGGTGGGCCACGTCTTCGCCAACCCGGACGTGTTCCCCAGGTTCGCGGTCCTCAATCCGGAGTTCACCTACACGCTGCCGCGCTACCAGATGGTCGCTGGGATCTTCGACATCATGAACCACATCACCGAGCAATACTTCTCGGGCACCGACGACAACGCCTCCGACTACCTGTCCGAGGGCCTCATGCGCAGCCTCGTCGCCGCGAGCCGCGCGGCCGTGAAGGACCCCCAGAACTACGAGGCGCGCTCCAACATCATGTGGTGCGCCACCTGGGCGCTCAATACGCTGGTGGCCTGCGGAAAGGCCACGGACTGGGAGGTCCACATGCTCGGCCAGGCCGTGGGCGCCCACACCGACGCCACGCACGGCATGACGCTCTCGGCCGTGGCGCTGCCGTACTACCGCCTCGTCATGCCGTACGGCGTGGACAAGTTCGCACGCTTCGCCACGAGCGTGTGGGGGATCTCGCCGGAGGGCAGGAGCGCCGAGGAGCTCGCCGCCGCGGGCCTCGACGCGATGGAGGCTTGGATGCGCGAGATCGGCTGCGTGATGAGCATCTCCGAGCTCGGCGCCACCGAGGACATGCTCGAGGACCTTACCGACTCCACCCTCGTCATGCAGGGCGGCTATCACGTGCTCACGCGCGACGAGATCATTCGCATCTTCCGCGAGAGCCTGTGATTCAAAAGGGGACAGACCCCTTTTGAATCATTTCTCAGATGAAGGAGACTCATTATGAAAAGAAACATCGGTGCCAAGCCCGCGCTCTATCCCATGCCCGTGATCGTGGTGGGTGCCATGAACGGCGACGAGCCCACCTGGACGCTCGTCGCGCACACGGGCATCCCCAGCCATAGCAAGATCATGGTGAGCCTGGCGGCTGCGCATTTCATCAACGGTTGCATCAAGCAGGCGGGCGTGCTCTCTGTGAACGTGGTCGACGAGTCCTGGCTCGATCGCGCGGACTTCTGCGGCAGCGTGAGCGGCGCGCGCGAGAGCAAGGCCGGCGTCTTTGCCTGGACGGCGGGCGAGGCCGGCGCCCCGCTCATCGACGACGCCAAGCTCTCCATGGAGTGCCGCGTGGAGGACGTCTACGAGGTCGACCACTTCGAGAACTTCATCTGCTCGATCGCGGGCACCTATGCCGACGACGCGATCGTGGCCGAGGACGGGAAGGTCGACGTGGCGGCGCTCAGGCCCGTGCTCTTTGAGATGCCCACGTACACCTATATCGCCACGGGCGATAAGATCGCCGACTGCCTGAGCTTTGCCAAGATCCGTGCGTGAGTCAAAAGGGGACAGACCCCTTTTGACTCATTGGGAGGGAGAAGAGCATGCTGACGAGAAGGACGTTCGTGAACGCACTAGCCGCGACTGCGGCAACGGCGGCGCTGGCGGGCTGCGGGACGGCGGAGCCCGCGCCCGAGCTCGAGCCCGAGTCCGAGCCCGTGGCGCCGGAGTCCTCTGAGCCCGCAGCCACGCCGACCCCCTCCGCGACGGTCTACCTCACGCGCGACATCAGTCCCGAAGGCCTGCGCCGAGCCTTCGACGCCTTGGGCTTCTCGCCCACGGGCAACGTAGCCGTGAAGCTCTCCACCGGCGAGCCGGGTGGTCACAACTTCCTCTCGCCCAATCTCATCGGCGACTTCGTGCGCGGCCTTGGCGCCACGATCGTGGAGTGCAACACTGCCTACGGCGGGGCGCGCGGCACCACGGAGAGTCACCTCCGAGCCGCCGCCGACCACGGCTTCACCGCCATCGCTGACGTGGACATCATGGATGCCGACGGCTCGATGAGCCTGCCCGTCGAAGGCGGCGCGCACCTCACTGAGGACCTCGTGGGCGCCCACCTAGCGAACTATGACTCCGTGGTCTCACTCGCGCACTTCAAGGGCCACGCGATGGGCGGCTTCGGCGGCGCCATCAAGAACTGTTCCATCGGCATCGCCAGCCGAGAGGGCAAGATGCTCATCCACAGCGCGGGCACCTCCACCACGAGCTGGGGCAGCCCCGCCCAAGACGACTTTCTCGAGTCCATGGCCGAGGCCGCCAAGGCGGTCTCGGACCACTTCGGCGGCGTGCGCGGCGCCATGTGCTACGTCAACGTGATGAACCGCCTGTCGGTGGACTGCGACTGCGACTCTCACCCGGCGGAACCCGAGATGGCCGACATCGGCATCTTGGCCTCGCTCGACCCGGTGGCGCTCGACCGCGCATGCGTGGACCTCGTCTACGCGGCTCCGGACGGAGCGGCGCTCGTTGAGCGCATCGAGAGCAGGAACGGCGCCCACACGCTCGACCACGCCGAGGCCATCGGCCTAGGCAGCCAGGCCTACGAGCTGGTTGACCTGGACTCTGGAACGACGGAGGGGGAGAGCATGACAATAAACGTTACCTGCAACGGGCAGACGGCGACCTACGAGCTGAATGACAGCGCCGCCGCGCGCGGGCTCGTGAGACAGTTGCCGCTGACGCTTTCGGTCGAGTCCTTCGGTAGCAACGAGCAGACCTTTTACCCGCCCGAGGCGCTTGACTGCTCGGACGCCCCGCTCGCCGAGGGAGGCGCCGGCGTGCTCGCCTACTACGAGCCGTGGGGCGACGTTGTGATGTTCTACGACGACTTCTCCGGCAACGGCAGCCTCTACGAGCTGGGGCGCGCGGTGGCAGGTGCGGAGCACATCGCGGGCATGGCGGGGACCATCGAGGTGACGCGAGCGTAGCGCCGCGTGCGCGTTTTTCCGGGGCGCACCGTAAAACGCACTTTTGCCGACCGGACTCAGACGGAATCCTGCGGTTATACGAATAGCGGCAAACAAAATGTGCGTTTGTCAAACAGGACGAGAGAACGGAGAAGAATATGCTGTCGAGAAGAACCTTCCTGGCAGTTGCCGTTGCGGGCGTGACCTCGCTTCTGGCCGGTTGCTCTGGCGAGAAGGGCGAGGCACCCGCGGCGGCTCCGGCAACGGAGCCGGCCGAGGACGCTCCCGCGGCGGACGCCGCACCGGCGGGCAACGTGCTCGTCGCGTACTTCTCCGCCACGGGCAACACAGAGGCCGTGGCCAACGCAATTGCCGACCGGCTGGGCACCGACGTCTGGGAGATTGAGGCGGCGCAGCCCTACACCGAGGCGGACCTGAACTACAGCGACGACGCCTCCCGCACGAGCGTCGAGCGCGCGGACGGGACCAGCCCCGAACTCGCCCAGGTCATGCCCGACGGCTGGGCCGACTACGACACGGTCCTTCTCGGCTACCCGATCTGGTGGGGCGAGGCGGCGTGGCCGCTGCGCACGTTCGTGACGGGCAACGACTTTGCCGGCAAGGCAGTGGTGCCGTTCTGCACGTCAGGCTCCTCGGGCATCGGGGGCAGCGCCGATGGCCTTGCGGAGCTCGCCGGCTCTGGTGACTGGCTCGAGGGCGAGCGCTTCTCTGCCGGCGCAGGTGACGAGGCTGCGGGCTGGGCAGCGGGACTGGGGCTGTAGGAGAAGAACATGAACATCGTCATCTTGCAGGGAAGTCCCAACCGCGACGGCTCCACCGCCATCCTCTGCGAGGAGTTCGCTCGCGGCGCGCGCCAGGCGGGACACACGGTCGAGCGCGTCGACGTGGCGCAGGCGGACGTGAGGCCCTGCACGGGCTGCGTGGCCTGCGGCTACGGCGCACGCCCGTGCGTCCAGCGCGACGGCATGGCGGCGATACTCGAGAAGGTCCTCGCCGCCGACGTGCTGGTCCTGGCGACCCCGCTCTACTACTACGGTATGACGGCCCAGCTCAAGGCCGTGATCGACCGCTTCTGCTCCGAGAACTCCGCCATCACGGCGCGGCGGCTGCGCTCCGTTCTTCTCGCCGTGGCGTGGAACGCGGACAGCTGGACCTTCGAAGCGCTCGAGGCGCACTACGACACGCTGGTCCGCTACCTCGACCTGCGCGACTGCGGGCGCGTGCTCGGCCACGGCTGCGGCACGCCGTCCATGACGCGCGCCACAGACGCCCCGCAGCGCGCCTTCGAGCTGGGGCGCTCGCTGTAAAGCCTTATCAGCATCTGCGCTCCATCATGTCGCGGGCAGAGCATGTTTCATCGCCGGAAGGCTTTCGCCAAACGGGAAAAGAAGGGAAAACTCGGGAAAAGACGGGAAAACTTGCAAAACAAGTGAAAGAGCCCGAGAACTGGCGCACGCGCATGAATCGCCTGTTCAGGTCGCTGGAGAAGTACGACATAGGCCTCCTGATAACCATCGACGAGATTCGCGTCACGCTCGACGAGATGATCGCTTTCGCCTCTACGTACCAACTTTTCGTCCGTGAGGGCAAACGAGTGGGACTGCTCATGGCGGGCCTTCCCCAGCAGGTGTCAGCGTTGTTGCGGGACGAGTCCGTTTCTTTCCTGAGCCGCTGCGTCCAGCATCATTTATCGCGAGCTCTCCGAACAGGATGTTCAGTTTCTTGAGGCGATGCTGCCCGATGGCGGGGACGTGAGCTCCATTTCAAATGTCGCGAAGCGCATGGGTGTGAGCAGCAACTACGCGTCCAAGTATCGTGCGCGTCTCATTGAACAGGGCGTCATTGGAGAGCGCGGGCGCGGTCGGAATGGCTATGATATGCCGTTCTTTAGGGAGTTCGTAGACAAGATGCACACAGCGTAATCGAGAAGAACCTCGTGGGTCATCCCTACGCCCAACCGCGTGCTCGGAGTTCGGTGACCAGCGGATCGAGGTAGCTGCGCTCGCAGCCGTCGTAGCCCTCGCGCATCTGGGCGAGGGCCGTGGCCGAGCGCTGGTCGCCCTTGCGCACCTCGCCTTCGAGCATCTTGAAGTAGATGCGCATCATGACTTTGTCAACCGCGCCGAGCCGCTCGAAGTGAAAGCCGCCCTGGCAGTAGCACCATGGCAGGTCGGGGTAGGCGTCTGTGGGGAAGGAGCGTCGGAACGCCTCCTCGTGCTCGCTTGCGGGCCAGAGCTCGCTGGGCATGGGCGTGGCGCCCACGGCAACCACGGCATAGTGCTTCTCGCCGTGGGCCGCCATATAGGCATGGAACCGTTTTGTCCCCTTGAGCGATGCCGCGTGGAACCAGCTGCAGAGGACCACGAGGTCCGCGTCTGCGGCGGGACCTCGATTCGTTCGAGCGGGGCCGCCTGGCATCCGAGCTCCTCCGCGAGCCAGTCGGCGTATCTCTTGGCAGAGCCCGTCTGCGAGCAGTATGCGACGACCGCGGCCATGGTAACCCCTTTCGACGGAGGGCGGATTATCCACGTTCTTCTCACCAGTGTACGGGGTCGGCGTCAGCTCCCGGTAAGCCGACTGCGAGATGCAGGCGTGAAGGGCTCTGGCCGTCGTCGCGGCTGTCCCTAACGGATGAAGTTCGTCGCCTGGCCGGCCTCCTGCGCGGGCAGCGGAACGCCGGCGGCGCGGCCCGCCTCGAGGCACTTGAGCATCCAGGCCATGTTGCGGCCCAGCTGGCGCATGGTCCAGAGGCCCTCGGCGTCCTGCTCGGTTTCCTCGGCCACGTTGCCGTGCACGTTGTTCCAGTAGCGCGAGCTCACTACGGGCATCTGCGCGATGGTGAAGAACTTGTTGATGTCGTCGAAGGCCGAGGTGGTGCCGCCGCGCCGGGCGCTCGCCACGGCCGCCGCCGGCTTGTACGCGAGCACGTTGGGCGCCCCCGCGCGACCGTTGCTGTAGAAGAGGCGGTCCATGAAGCCCAGAAGCGACGCCGCGGCGTGCGCGTAGTGCACCGGTGCGCCAAAGACAAAGCCGTCGGCCTCGGCCGCCTTGGGGCGGAACTCGTTCACCACGTCATCGAACGCACAGCGGCCGAGCTTGGCGCAGCCGCCGCAGGCCACGCAGCCGCCCACGGGCCGCGCGCCGATCCAGAAGATCTCCGCCTCGATACCCTCTGCCTCGAGGGTGTGCGCCACCTCCTCGAGCGCGCGGTTGGTGCTCCCCGCCTTGTGCGGGCTCCCGTTCACGAGCATGACCTTCATGGGTTTTCCTTCCGATGATGCGGTGCTGTTAGCAACGTACTGGTTGCCTACTTAGGTATGGTTGTTCCCGTAAGCACAATACTCTTAGGCCTCCACGAGGTCATGCTCAGTCTCGTCTCCGTTGCGCATAGCGCGATAGCGAGAGTCCATCTCCTTCGCATACTCGGCTTCGTTCGGATTGCGCCGGTGCGGGTCAAGAGAGGGACCATCGTCCTCGCGGACAAGCTCCAGGAACCGACGCGCGGCGTCACCGAGGGGGACGTCGCGCTTCCAGGCGAGGTCGATAACCGAGACGAGCGGCGGGAAGAGCAGGCGAAACTCCAGCCCCGTGCCCGGGCCCACCGTCGTGAGCCCGTCGAAGGAGATCATGCGGCCCACGCCCTCTTGCACGAGAAGCGCTCCGTTGTAGGCAAGGTTGAACGTCGCCGCGATGTTGGCCTCGGCAGCCCGCTCGCCAAACCACGTGGCGAGAAGTCCGGTGAGCTTGTCGCCCTTGGCGTGGCGCTCCGGCACGACGAGCGGCGCGCCGAGAAGGTCGGCTGGGCTCACGGCCTCGCGCGCGACCAGAGGGTCGTCGTCGCGCATGAGCACGCCCCAGGCGTCGGTGGGGGAGAGGCGCAGGTGGGCGTAGCGGTCCACGTCGGGGTAGCTCATCAGCACGGAGAAGTCGTCGACACCGTGCTCCAGGCGCTCGATGAGATCCGGCGCGTTGCCGCTGTGCAGGTGGAAGCGCACGCCGGGGTACTTCTCGCGAAAGGCACGCACGTGGCGGGCAATCACGCGCAGGCCCTCGGACTCGCCGGCTCCGATGAAGACGTCACCCTCCACGATGTCCTCGCCGTGCGCGAGGTCCGAGGCGGTCTGGTCTGCGAGGCCGATGATCTCCTGCGCGCGACGCCGCAGGTAGAGGCCTTGCTCGGTGGGTGTGACGCTGCGGCTGTGGCGCTCGAGGAGTGGCGTGCCGAGCTCGCGCTCGAGGGCGGCGATCTGTCGGGAGAGCGCTGGCTGCGTCACGTGCAGCGCCTCGGCGGCACGCGACATCGTGCCGTGCTCGCAGACGGCGAGGAAGTAGCGAAGCGTACGGAGTTCCATGGTCCACCTCATTACTTCAAGTAATACCACAGTATTAATTATAAGCAATTGTGCCTCACTCAGCTTCGTCCGAGAATGTGGAAAAGGGACAGTTCCTTTTCCACGGAGGGAGGCGGACGTGAGGGTCGAGCTGCGGATAGGCGAGGTCACGGTGTCGGTAGAGCTGAACGGGTCCGCCGCCGCACACGCACTCGCAGCGCGGCTCCCGCAGACGCTCCCCATGAGCGTCTCGAGCGTGGGGTGCTGCGGGCAGCTGCCCTTCTCGCTGCCGCACGATGCCGCCGACGTCCACCCCGGCTGGTCCGACGGCGACCTCAACTACAAGCCCGAGGGCGACTGGCTCGCGCTCTTCTTCGACGACGAGGAGAACTCCGCGCGCTACGGCGGCCAGGTCACGCTGGGCCATGCGGTGAGCCCGCTCGACGCACTGCGCGAGCTCTCGGGAACCCACGACGCATTCATTGCCATCTTGGAATAGGGGAGGTAGACCATGCAATACACGACACTCGGCCGTTCCGGTATCAAGATTCCGCGCCTATGCCTCGGCGGCATGAGCTTTGGCAAACCCTCGACGGACTTCCACCAGTGGACGATCGGCCCGGACGAGACGCGCGCGGTGATCGCCCGCGCACTTGAGCTGGGCGTGAACTTCATCGACACGGCCAACTGCTACGCGCACGGCACGAGCGAGGAGTACATTGGCGCCGCCCTGCGCGAGCTGGGCGTGCCGCGCGACCAGGTGGTCCTAGCCAGCAAGGTCTTCTTCAACGAGGGCGGACTCTCGCGCGAGGCGATCAACCGCGAAATCGACGGCACGCTCCGGCGCCTGGGCACGGATTACCTGGACCTCTACATCATCCACCGCTTTGACTACGCCACGCCCATCGAGGAGACCATGGAGGCCCTCGACTCCCTCGTGCGTGCGGGCAAGGTGCGCGCCCTCGGCGCGAGCGCGATGTACGCCTACCAGCTCCACAACATGCAGGATGTGGCCGCCCAGAACGGCTGGACCCCGTTCACGAGCATGCAGTGCCACTACAACCTGCTCTACCGCGAGGACGAGCGTGAGATGATCCCCGTGTGCCGTCAGTTTGGCATGGCGCTCACGCCGTACAGCCCGCTGGCGTCCGGACACTTGTGCCGCCCTACGTGGGACTCCGCGTCCAAGCGCTCCACGACCGACGCCACGATGCGCAACAAGTACGACGCCGACCGCGAGCGTGACATGCCCATCGTCGCACGCGTGGCCGAGCTGGCCGAGAAGCGCGGCGTCCCCATGTCGCGCATCGCGCTCGCCTGGCACTGGGCGCGCGGCGTGGAGGCGCCGATCGTGGGCTGCTCGTCGCCGGCGCGCGTGGACGACGCGGTGGCCGCGCTCGACGTGGCGCTCACGCCCGAGGAGGTCGCCTATCTGGAGGAGCCGTACACCGCGCACGAGCTCGTGGGCCCGGCGGCCCGCCCCGGCGAGAAGCCCCTCGCGGGCACCACGAACCCCAACGCAACCCACTAGCCGAGAAGAACCGGCGCCCGCAGTCGGACGCCCAAAGGAGAGGAGAGCAATATGGCAGTGAAGCAGACGGCGGGACGTGACCAGCTGGGCGAGCTCGCCCCCAAGTTCGCACAGCTCAACGATGACGTGCTCTTTGGCGAGGTGTGGAGCCGTGAGGACGCGCTCAGTCTCAAAATGCGCTCGATCGTGACCGTGGTGACGCTCGTGGCCAAGGGCATGGTGGACAGTTCGTTCGAGTACCACATGGCCACGGCGCGCAAAAACGGTGTCACGCGCGAGGAGATGGCGGAGATTCTCACCCACGAGGCGTTCTACGCGGGCTGGCCCAACGCGTGGGCGGCCTTCCGCTTGGCCCTTAAGGTCTACGGGGACGAGGTCGATGCCGGCGAGGGCACGTCCTTCTCGCCCATGTTCGGGATGGGCAGCCCCAATGACGCTTACGCCCAGTACTTCATCGGCAACTCGTACCTGAACCCGCTGACGAACGCCGCGGAGTGCGGCGTCGGCCTCGCCAACGTCACCTTTGAGCCGGGCTGCCGCAACAACTGGCACGTCCATCACGCCGACAAGGGCGGCGGGCAGATCCTTATCTGCACCGACGGTCGCGGCTGGTACCAGGAGTGGGGCAAGGACCCGCAGGAGCTCACGCCGGGCATCGTCGTGGTGATTCCTGAGGGCGTGAAGCACTGGCACGGCGCCGCACGCGACAGCTGGTTCAGCCACATCGCCTTCGAGGCGCCGGGCGAGAACTGCACGAACGAATGGCTCGAGCCCGTCACCGACGAGCAGTACCCGGCGTAGGCCGCCGTCCGCGCGCCCCGGCTGCGGGTGTGTGCACTCCCACCGAGGGTATGTGCACCGTTGCTAGTTTGATGTTCTTGTCGGCAAGTCTCCTACCTGCGGGATTGCAAACTGGGACGCAATACAAATTATGCAACCGTGCACATGCCCTGGAGACGAGTGCGCATACCCTCGGTAGGACGGCGAGAAGAACCCTGTCGCTGCGTGCTGCGCGAGCGCTAGAATGCTGTCGTTTTGCCGGGCGGCACGGGAGCGTCATGCAACATCGGACACGGGCGGGCGCGGGGCGCATCGCGCTCTTCGACAACATCAAGGGGCTGCTCATCATCCTCGTGGTGGTGGGGCACGTCGCGCATCCCGTCCACAACGACAACCCGGCCATAAGCTGCATCTTCGACGTCATCTACCTCTTCCACATGCCGCTGTTCGTCTTCGTGTCGGGCCTCTTCGCCAAGCGCGCGAAAAACGAACGGGGGGGGGTTGACTCAAATCGCATCCTCTCGTTCGTCCTTCTCGCCGGGCTCTACCAGCTCGCGCTCATGCTGATCAACGGCGCCAGCCTCACGCCGGGGCGCTTCCTGCAGTTCACGTCCGCCCCGTGGTACCTGCTCGCGATGGCGTACTGGTACGCGGCGGCGCCCCTGCTCGCGCGACTTGGCTGGAGGCGGGGCATGGCGCTCTCTCTGGCGCTCTCGTACGCGAGCGGCTTTTTCGACCTCTCAGACGGCCTCCTGGCGATCAGCCGCTCGCTCGCGTTCCTCCCGTGGTTCGCCGCCGGCCTCTACTGCCCCGTCGAGCGCGTCGTCGTCCTCAAGGAGAGCCGCTCGCGCACCGTTCGCGCGGCGCTCGCCGCGGCCGTTGCCCTCGCCGCCGCGATCGCCCTCGCGCGCGTGCTGGACGCCCACGCCTACGACTGGTTCTTCCAGATGGTCTACGGCGACAACTCCTACCGCGCACTGCCGCTCGACCTCCTCGGCAAG
>UMIY01003752.1_pt1 | contig 12778 bp, 10 predicted proteins | sample 1965921 | NCBI WGS metagenome assembly UMIY01 (sample SAMEA4836134, study PRJEB28245) | human gut metagenome | biome: gut microbiome; material: fecal sample | place: Denmark | collected 2008
TATGCGATGATTAAGGAACCTCGTTCAAATGAACCAGAACAAACAAATTCTGTAATCAAAATCGATGAATGGGACGAAGTGGACTGACGAAGCAAGCGGAGCGTACTAATGGTACGTGAGCATTGCTGAGGAGGGAACGAGTTCCAGTCGCGATTTTGATAAGAATTATTTATAGTCTATTTATGATATGCTTCGTTATTCATTATTTTGAAACAGCGGAATACCTGCTCCATCAAAACCACTCTCATAAGTTTATGATTCATGGTCATTCTACCGAAGCTTAGCTTTAAATCTGCTTTATTCGAAACTTTTTTATTAAAGCCGTTTGACCCGCCTATAATCAAGGTGATTTTGGAGTAGCCTCTTACGCCTACGTTTTTAATCTCTTCTGCAAATTCTTCGCTTGTTAGCAGCTTTCCCTCTATCTCCAAAGTTATGACGAAGCTCTGCTCATCAATCTTTGTTAATATTTCTTCTGATTCTTCATCTATAATCTTATCAAGCTCTGCGTCTGAGAGTTTATCTGGCTTGTCTCTATCTTTGAGTTCTATAATATTAAGGCTGGCGAAGCGCGAAATTCTTTTTTTGTACTCGTCTATGGCCTCGTTTAAATATTTTTCCTTAATTTTCCCAAGTACTATGAGATCTATCTTTAGCATTATTCCACCTCGTATAAAAGTGTTCTTTTTAATCTGTGTGTTACTCTTAGTCTAAAGTCGTCTGCTTTTCTTCCTGACTGAAGAAGCTCTTTATAAACTGTCATGTAAGCAAGTTTTTCTGTGTTGTTCTCGTGCGATAGATGTGCTAGAAAAACTAATTCGTTTTTGTCTTTGAGTGACTTTTTAATCAGGTCTGCTGCCTGAACATTGGACAGATGTCCTTCTGAACTTTTAACTCTTCTCTTTAAGTAGTAGCTATATGGTCCGTTCTCAAGCATTTGCTCGTCGTGATTGCTCTCGATGTAATAAATGTCTGAGTCTTTGATTGATTCTTCAATACCATCATCAACAAGGCCTGTATCTGTCAATATGCTGACCTTTTTATTCCCTGCGTATATGGCAAGACCAACTGGGTCGTAGGCATCATGAAACACTTTAAATGGCTTTATCACAAGATCTTTCACTTCAAATGCGCCATCAAAAATGTGCACGTGACTCTCTTTTACGCAGCCAATGCGTGGTAGTGAAGCAAGAAAGGTTTTTTCGTTGGCATATAGTTTTGCGCCGTACTTCCTCGAGAGTATTCCTGCGCCTTGAACGTGGTCTCTGTGCTCGTGTGTTAAAATAACTGCATCTAGGTCTTTGATGTCTGTACCTATCTCTTTGAGTGCGTTTTCTGTTGTCACGCCATTGAGCCCTGCATCTATTAGGATTTTGCTGTCTTTATATTCGATGTAGGTCGCATTGCCACAGCTTCCTGAGCTCAATGAACAAAATTTTAATAAGTCTTTCATATATTTCCCTTCATTATAATATCATCTTATAACCGTCTGAGAAAGTAATTCTCCAGTGCGGTACGGCTCTAAGCCTTGTAATCTTAAGTTCACTCGCTTGATCGAGCGTAACTTGGTCTAGATAGTAGCACATATCTACTTTGTCAATGGTTTTGCCCTTTACCTCTGGTTTATCGATTATGGATAAAATTTTATCTTTCACATCGGCAAGTGTAAAGAGTTCGTCCTCTGTGTTGATGTATTCAAGGCACATTGCGTCGACTCTCCTCACACCTCTTTTGTCGATGGTGAAATTAATAAATGAATTTTCTAAATAAATATCGTCGTGCTTGACAGCGAAATGCACTTGATAACTGTCTTCGTCCAAGTAAGCGCCGTCAAAGACCATGCCTCTAATCATGAGCTCTTTATCTCTCATAAAATCATTGGCAAGCTCTATGGCCTTGTCCATGCTCATCTGTGGATATTTTTCTTCTTCGGATGCGTCCATGTAGCTAAATAGCGTTCCTTGCGATAACGATACGCTTTTGTCGCCCATTGTGAGTAGTTTTAGATCGTATCTGTCATCGAGCTCTGCCTCGCCATTAAAAAAGTTTTTATTAATCTTATCAAGATCAAAATCGTAGTACTTAAGTATATAACCCTTGTACTCGCCGCCTTTTTTGAGCTCTTTCTCGTTTATATTTATTTCTTGTGCTTTAAGTATCTCGATTGCATCATCTTTGCTGATGGATAGACTTCCGCCGTCTTTATTTTTTTTCATATACATGCTTAATAGTACGGCATCTATAATCAAAAAGCACACTAGGAGTATGGATTTAGCTTTGTTCCAGTTCATAATCTCTCTCCTTTATCAGCCTAAATGTTTTCGCGTCAAATATGAAGTAGCCTTTTTTCGTGTCAATACGAATCTTTGGCGTAATCGCCTCATCCTCGTCTTTCATCACAAGATAAACTATACTGATCTTGTCGATGGACTTAAGTGGGTTATCATCTGTTCCTGTATGGAATAGTCTAGCATTTTTATCGATTAATTCAAGTATATTTTTAGTATAAAAAGCTTCTGCCGAATCTTTATTGAAGCTTGCTTTATTAACTGAGGCGAAGCGCACTTCGTCCATGAATACATCTACTGATGCGTAGTGGTCGGAGTCTTTTTCATAATTTAGCTTGAGACCATCTAAGTAATAGTCAAAGCTTATTCTATAGCCAAGGCTGTCTTCACTAGTAATTTCCTCTATCTTAGATAGTTTTAGTGGCTGCTCTTCATCTATATCATCTTGAAGAAAGGCTATGGCTGCCTCGATTGATTTAAGTAAATTTCTTTCCTTATAAATTTTTTTAAGTGGATTGAAGTACTCGATGGAGCCGTCGTACTTAAGCTTGATAACTTCTGAGTCGTAGCTGTATATCTTGGAGAAATCCTTCTCTTCAAGCTCTTTTAAATATTTAAACTCTTTGTTAAAAAATCTTTGTGCAAAGCTTCTTGCATTGTCCCTGTCAAGTATGTCGAAATCGTGAGCAACCGTGTATTTATCAAAGATATAGCTTGGGTACTCGTCTTGATAAGGTATATATAAGAGGCTTTTCTCGCCAAGTATTGTCGATGCGTTATAGTAATAAGTTAAATTTGGTTTTAGCTCAAGATTATTAACTATGGAATTTGGTATTGAAAGAGATGTATTAAGCTCAGTAACTTTGTATACAGAAGTATCCGTCTTAAACATCGCCTCGCCGCTATATAGAAGGATGGCTATCTCCTTAATATTTTTATCATCATCTATAAAATTATTTTTCTCCATGATATTAAAAGTTCTTGCGATTAGTCTTAAAGGGAACTTATCGATGAAAGTGAAGACAACTGATCTAGAGCTTTCTATGGCTTTTTCGTACTCATCTTCGCCGATAAGACTCACTCTATAGTCATTTTTCGTAAAGACATCAGAAAAGAACCCTTTGAAACTTTGGAAGAGTCCTTGCTCCCCAGGGTTGTCTAAAACAGTGTGCTTGTCTTTTGAAAAATTGACTATGGCAGTCTCGGCGCTAATGTAGTCCTTTAGCTCCACCTTCTCCTTCTCTTTTGCCTCAATACCGACTTTTCTCTCGCTAGAAAAGTCTATCCATAGCTTTGAACTTAAATATATGGCAAAAATAATCAAGAAAAAAAGAAGGGCTGCCTTGATTCTTTCTCTCAATCTAGCTCCTCCTATCTCAAATTTTTTATTAGATCAATGGTTTTCATTAAACTTATGCTCTTAGAAATATTATCCGCATCGCTTAAGTATATGTAAAAAACTTTCTCCGCCTTAGCTCCGTCACTTATGACAATCTTGTTAACTCCGCCCATAAGATTAAGCTTTTTAGAGAATATACCTAAAGATCCAACACTTATACTTGTCTTTGATAGCTCTTCATATCCATCTTCTTTGATCATTTCTTCCTCGAAGTGCTTTGTAAAATCCTCAAACTTAGTGTACTTATCCTTGTAGCTTTCAAAGTCTTTGTAGCTAACGCTTGCTAAGTAGTGTTTTATCTCGACATTTGCATTCTTCGGTGCACTGCCATTGATAAATAAAGCTTCGTCAATGGTAGAGTATATATCTTGATCAGGTTTTGAAACCCTAAATACATAAGCATCCTTTGCAATAGAAACTGATCCAATTGTGAATATGAAAAGGCATAAAATAAAGATTAAGACTTTCTTTCTCATACCTTCCCTCCTTATCTACATATATTATAACATAGTAAGGAGGGTTTTAATATTACAGTTGTATTAAATTATTTTTAAATTATTTTAATTATATTTTTTAAATATTTTTTATTTTGCTTCTTTAAACTCATCGATTAAGAAGGTGAATGTAGTACCTATACCAAACTTTGAAGTGAAGACTATGTCAGCTTTGTAGGCGTTCGCCATCTCTTTAGCGATGGATAGACCAAGTCCTGTTCCGCCCATCTTTCTCGAGCGGCCCTTCTCAACTCTATAGAATCTTTCGAAAATTCTTTTTTGGTCCTTCTCAGGTATACCGATACCATTGTCAATAACATCTAGGTGTACCTTGCCAAGAACTGAATATAGTTTTACCTCGATGGTACCGTTCTCATTCGTATACTTAATCGCGTTTGAAATAAGATTTGTGATTATCTGTTCAAGCGCATCCGGATCGATAAGCGCCTTAAGAGGCTCGTCTGCGATAGAATAAATAAGTTTTTGCTTCTTTTCATCAGCAAGTATCTTTAATTTATCTATGGCGTCTTTAACTTTTTCGTTAAGCTCGGTTACCTTGACATCTTCCCCGCCCTTGTAATCGATATTTGATAATAATAAGAGGTCAAGAACAAGCCTGTTCATCCTGTCCGCTTCTTTCTCGATAACGCCAAGGAATTTATTTTGCATCTCCTCAGGCACTCCTCCCTCAAGAAGTGTCTCTGAATAAGACCTTATCGCTGTGATAGGCGTTTTTAGCTCGTGCGAAACATTGGCAACGAACTCTTTACGCATATTGTCAAGCCTGTGCTCCTTAGTTATGTCTTGGAACATGATTATGATGCCTCCAAGACTATAGTCCTCGTTTTCGAAAGGCGCATAGGTCATCTTGTAGACACCGCCCTTAAGCTCTATCTCTTCTTCGCCTTCAAGGGTAAATGGATTATCAAAATTAATCGACGAAAGGCCTATCTTGTCAAGATTAAAGTACCTTTGTGTGTCCCTCTTTATATCAATATCAATAAGTTTTTGCGCAACAGAATTTGCGTGAATAAGCTCGCCATGATTGTTTAGAGCGATGATGGCCTCGGTCATGTTGGTAAATATGGTCTCTAGCTTTTTTTGCTCCAAATCTTTCTCGCTAATGGTCTTGTTAAGCTCATCAGTAAGCGTGTTAAACATGGACGCAAGCTTACCAATCTCGTCCTTAGTCCTTACTTCAACCCTTTGAGTAAAGTCCCCTTCGGCAAGTCTTTTGGCCTTTGCAGTCAAGCTGCTGATAGGCGAAACTATTGACGCGGCTAGTAGATAAGCGATAAGTATGGTAACAAATATAGCCGCGATACTGATCACTGTAAGTAATTGTCTCGCTTTTTTTACAGTCGCTTCAACCATCCTCGTAGAGCTGATTACATAGACAACGCCCTTGACACGTCCACGCTCAGCCACAACTGGGTAGCTTAGGTGAACTTCTGAGTCAATGCCCTCGCCTATAATCTTTTCGCTTAAATTGCCCTTTAATGCCTCAAGTAGCATCGCTTGGTTGATGGTATCGACATCGTAAGCGTTTTTGCCAACTATTAATTTAGTCTTCTCATCGTTGCCCGCAATTACTGATGGGTAGCTGTCATTACTTATGACGTAGACAAGCTCGTCCGCGTTAAATCTATTCTCATTAATAACGGTTTGTATGTGCTCTATGGTCTCTTCATCGGACCAATTCTCTTTTGTGAAGTACCTCGACGTCGATGTCATGGTCTCGACCTGCTTTTTGATGTCGTCTTTAAGTCCCTTCATCAGCTCATTTTCAAGTCCTGTAACTATGAAGGCGGCAACGCTCACCAAAACGAAGAGTACTAGCGACGCATAGATGATTACAAATCTAAACTTTATCGAATTAAATTTCATTTGAGATGTAATAACCCATGTTTCTTCTTGTCTTGATGTATTTGTAGTCGTCTGATAATTTTTCGTCAACTTTTTCACGAACACGTCTGATTGTTACGTCAACAGTCCTAACGTCTCCGATATAGTCATAGCCCCAAACGTCTTTTAGTAGATCAGTTCTCGAGAATACTTCGTTAGGGTGCTGCATCAAATACTTTAGCACTTCAAACTCACGAAGAGTTAGCTCAACTGGCTTTTCCTTCTTGAATACTTGTAATAAAGTCAGATCAAGCCTTATGTCGCCTATGACAATGGAGTTTTCTGTAGTTTTTATTTTAGGCGCACGTCTAAGATTCGCCTCAACTCTTGCAATTAACTCTCTTATGCCGAATGGCTTAGTGATGTAATCATCCGCGCCAAGCTCTAGACCCTTGACTTTATCAGCTTCTTCTTCTTTAGCAGTTAGCATAAGTATAGGGAACTTATACTTTTGTCTTAAAAGTTCAAGCGCCTTGAAACCGTCCATCTCAGGCATCATGACATCAAGTAGCATTAGGTCTGGCTCGTGCTCGTTCACAGCTAAAAGTGCTTCCTTCCCGTCGTGAACCGCCTTTGTCTCAAAACCTTCCTTTTGTAAATTAAACTCGATAATATCAGTTATCGTTGTTTCGTCGTCAACAATTAGTATATAACCCATAGCTCCTACTCCTTATTATAACTTAGTATTTTCATCTATGATAATAGCCTCTTTGGCATCATCATCTGTATCGTCTTTTGTTTTTTCTTCGTCAATATTTTTATTTTCTTCAATATTTTCATGATTTTCATCTGTATCAATATTTTTATCATCTTCATCAGCAGAAATATTTGCATCGCCATTATCATCTTCATTAAATATCTTCATAAATTCTTCTCCGCTAATGGTTTCTTTCTCGATAAGAAATTTTGATATCTTGTCAAGTTTTGTTCTGTTCTCGCTAAGTATGCGCTTTGCCTCATCATAGGCCTTCGCGATAAGCTCTTTGACTATCTCATCGACCTTGGCAAAGGTTTCTTCACTCGCAGTGAATTCGCCAGCGCCGCCTAAGTAGCGGTTTCCTTCGCTCATTAGGCTCATCATAGGGAAGTCATCGCTCATACCGTAGCGCATAACCATGTTTCTTGCGATATTTGTAATCTGCTCTATATCGTTACTTGCGCCAGTTGTAATCGCTCCAAAGACTAGATCCTCAGCCGCTCTACCGCCAGATGCAGTAACCATCATATTAAATAATTCTTCTTTATCCATAAGGAATTTTTCTTCTGTATCAGATTGTAGTGTATAGCCGAGTGCGCCCGATGTTCTTGGAATGATGGTGATCTTCTCAACTGGAGCGCTCTTCTTTTGAACTGCTGCGACTATCGCGTGACCAACTTCGTGGTAGCTGATCATTTCACGCTCTTTCTTTGATATAATCATAGTTTTTCTTTGATATCCAACTATAACTACTTCGACTGACTCTTGTAAATCCTCTTGTATAACGAAATCTCTTTTATGTCTGACCGCTCTAAGTGCCGCTTCATTCACGATATTTGCAAGGTCTGCGCCTGATGCACCAGCCGTTAGTAGACCAATCTTTTTGAAATCTACATCGTCTGACATCTTGATGTTTTTCGAGTGAACCTTAAGTACTGCGATTCTGCCATTAAGGTCTGGTAGCTCAACTGGTATACGCCTGTCGAAACGACCGGGACGTAATAAAGCTGGGTCAAGTACTTCAGGCCTATTTGTTGCCGCAAGTACCACTACACCCTTTTTCGAGTCAAAGCCGTCCATCTCTGTAAGCAATTGGTTTAGAGCCTGCTCTCTCTCGTCATTTGATGAAAAACTGCCTTCACGCGACTTGCCTATGGCGTCTATCTCGTCTATAAATATAATGCAAGGCGCTTTTTCTTGAGCCTCTTTGAATAAGTCTCTAACCCTCTTGGCTGCAAGTCCCACGAACATCTCTACGAAGGATGAACCCGATATAGAGATGAATGGCACGTCAGCCTCGCCCGCAACTGCTTGAGCAAGAAGTGTTTTACCTGTACCCGGTGGTCCTACAAGAAGCGCGCCCTTTGGAAGATTGGCGCCGATCTTGGCATATCTTTCTGGGTAGTGAAGGAAGTCAACTATCTCTAGAAGCATCTCCTTAGCTTCTTCTTGACCAGCAACATCTTGGAAAGTTTTCTTTTGCTTGCCCTTTACATAAACTTTGGCGCCTGATTTACCGAAGCCAAATTTATCAAGGCCGCCTCCCATATCCTTAAATAAAATTTTTGATAATATCAGTCCCATAATCAAAAATGTCGCTATAGGAAGTAAAAAGCCCAAAATTTTAACTAGTATCGATGGCTCTTCGATAATCTCGCTACCGAAGTGAACGCCCTTTTCTTTAAGTTTTTCAGTAAGGCCCTCGTAGTCCCACTCGCCTGTGATAAAGACTCTGACTTCTTTGTTTGGGTCTTCACTATTAATGATAGGCTTGCCATTTTTATCTAATTTTGCTTTTTCGAATTTTAATTTCTTTTCATTGTTTTTATCACGAATCGCCACGTACTCTGGTTTTAGCTGAAATACAATATTTCCGCCCATCTTTTGTACTCTATCAACAACGCCCTCGTCGATTGCTTCCAAAAAACCATCGTAAGTAACTTTTTCAACTTCTGGCTTCATAAAATCTTTCATGAAGAAGATGTTGAAAAGGTAGGCAATGATAAGTATAACTAAATAGTAATATATAAGAGATTTTTTAGGTCCCTTTTTATTTTTATTGTTCTTATTCATTTCTTCACTCCTTTATAAGTATATATACCCATGTGCATATACTTAGCTTCTTTAATTCTAACACAAAAATCGTTTTTTTTCAATAAAGCGGGGCATAAAAAAAGAACTGCTCTCACAGTTCTTTCTTGTATAAATTATTTTACATATTAATAGTTTGTTACTACATAAGCGCTTGAATTTGGATTAAAAGTGAATTGCACGTAGTTCCTCTTAACTAAATCAGCCTTAGTCTTGATAGGCTTGTTAAATACATTTATATATCTAACTTTGTCAAGCATTTTAACAGATGTTTCATTTGAGCCAGCCACAACATAAACATTTTTACCCATATCGGCAAGTTCCTTGAATTTTGCGTGAAGAAGTGCCGCCTCTTTTTTATCAGTAAAGCCACCCTTACCAAAGACTGGACTTGTCATAGTCACGACAATGTTATTTTGAGTGACATTCTTAAGATTTCCTGTGATGTAGCTCCACTCATTTGCGTCCGATAGTCTTAAAGATCTCTTCTTAGTGTTAAGATTTAGTATAAATGCGTTTGCTGTCGCACTTGTCGAGAAAACATTTGCATTTTTAAGAAGATTTTTCGAAACAGCCTTTTTTAAATCATTGTCATAGTTATTTAGTAAAATGCTTGTGTCAACCTTGTTTAATTTCTTGATGATGGCAGTCTTGGCGCCTTCGAAATTTTTGTCTTGATTAGCATCATAGCCACTAACTACAAGGTATTCGCCGCCACTAGTTTTTTGAACAAAGCCATTTTGACCATCAGCTAATACAGATGAATTGTCTATGGCGTTTTCAAATTTGTGTTCATAAAGTAAATCGATCGCATCAACTAAGATTTTTGACTTAACCATGGCAGAGTTATTGGAGCTGCCAACATAGATATTTAAAAGGGTATATGGATATGCCTCGTTGTCAGGAACTTCTGCCTCAAGATATCTATAATCATTAAAATTAATTTTTTCAGAGAAAGTGATTTGATCAGCAAAACCTTCGCTGTCCTTGATAGTCGCCTTAAGCATAGCGCCCTTTGCGTCGCCCTTAACCCACATGCCAAGCCTCTTTGGCTTTCCTTCTAAAACAGGTGCCTTCTTGAAGCTTATATAAGCAGCTCTCGAGTCGTCAAGCTTTGAAAAATCATAATTTAGCTCAACAGCGCCCTTGCCTTGCTTAGCGACCTTTGAAATCTTTAGGCTAGAAGATACCTTATCTGCTGGGAAGCTCGATGCCTTGATATTATTTAAATTTTCAAAATCAAGAAGCGGCTTAGAAATGAAGCCAATAGTTACAGGTATGTTCTTGTAAGTATTTTTATAGCCCATAGTGATGTAACCATAGCCAATATTATTTGAAGCAGTGAAAACATTTCCACTCATAGCGCCAACACTTCCCCAGATTGAGAAATTAATGCTCGAATTCGGAATTTTAGCGCTGCGGCCTTGATTATCTAGGCCGATAATATCCTTTATAGTAAATTTATCGCCAGGTTTTGCGTTTATCTTTTCAGTGGAGCTCCTTAGCTCAACCGGTTCAGAGAATACTTCGATGTTTTTAGTGTCACTCGCACCTTGATAAGATACTGTTACTTGTGAAACGCCTTCAGCTGCACCGATGAACGAGCCATTCATGCATGATGCGCCATTCGTAGCACTTGCACTTACTGCATTTGCGTCAACTCTAACTGGATTATTGCTTGCGTCATACGCTTTTACGCTGTATGCTACAGGAACGCCAGGAAAAGCCTTATCAGTATCAAGATCAAGCTCTATCCTTGCTACCGCGCCCGGATTGTCGCTCGAGAAAACGCCAACGCCCGATACAACCGCTCTTGGGGTGCCGCCCGATGGCTTGTTGATGATCTCAGCCTTATCCATCGCCTTAGTCTTTTTGACCATGGTAGTCGATCCGCCGCCATCAAGATTCATCGCGTTGTAGCAGCCGAAGCTCTTAAATATTTCGCCAAATTCCTTTTGAGTAAGACCAGCGTAGCCATTCCTTCCGTCAACAGTGATGATGACTATCTTTGAGCCATCTTGCGTAACGCCGATGCCAGTTCTTGGATGTCTTCCTTTGTTAACAATATTAGTTTGCATAGCAACACCATTTTTCAAGATGATGGAGCCGCCGCCCATAGCAAATTTTAGCGCCTTGTAGTCAACATTTGATGTTACCTGTAATTCAAGAGGCGTACCCAAAGTAAGACTAGCTAGAGGCGAGTTATTTTGGCTAAGCACATAGCCATCCTCTGGTATATCGAAAGGCTCTCCGTTCGTTCTGATATCAGCGACAACACCATTCTCCACAAGAACTTCAGTCATGTTCGCAGCCTTAGCTCCAAAACTTTTCTTGCCCCAATCCCTTGTTAGTAGAGATAAATATTTGTATCCGCCGTAAGCCTTGTTAAAGCCGCTAACGTGGTATTTTGCACCAGTCAATTGATTTAAGATATCAACAGATTGATCGATATATCCAAGCTGCGAGCCACCAGCACTGCTTTGATAAAATACAGGCAATTTGTTCTTGCCCTCTTGAGCCGAGCTGATAAGCTTGCCGTCATTGACAATCATACCAAGAGTCGATGGATGCGGTTGATAGTTAAAATAGTCGCCGTTAACACCAGCGATAGCGCCACTAACATTGACCATGTCCCTGACATTCGATCTGTGAGAAACACCCTCAGTATTGAATATCGCCTTAATCTCATTCATTTGATTAGTCGTGTCAATAGTCAAGACATTTAAGTTTTGCCAGCCCTCAGAAGTAAATCTCTCGATGTGCGCGCGATGCACACCGCTCGCTAGATACTCTTCCTTTCTTTCTTCGTTAATTATATAAGCTAAAGAACTTTGACTTAAAATCGAAAATGCAAGCGTAGCGCTAAGCGCAATACTTGCGATGCGTTTAAATTTCATTATATCCTTCCTTTCATTTCATACACATCCATTATATACCAAAATATAAAATTTTTGTTAAAAATATGGCAATTGTAACTATATTGAAATATTGGAGATAGATTTTTTAAAATTATGAAAAATTAAGAAAATAGAAGAAAAGCTATAATAATAATAGATATATTAAGAAAATATGATTTATTTCCACTTGCAAGAATCTTGTTAGAAAGTTATAATAGATAAGTAATATTTCGGCGGGGTGTAGCGCAGTTTGGTAGCGCACGTGGTTTGGGACCATGGGGCCGGGAGTTCGAACCTTCTCACCCCGACCATTAAAAAAAAGAGAGCATTTAGCTCTCTTTTATTTTATTTCTCATTCAAATCGCGGCCTGCGCTCGTTCGCTTTTCGTCAATGCTCACGTACCATATGTACGCTGCGCTTGCCTCAAAGCTCCACTTCGCACATTCCATCGATTTGCTCTGAGAAAACGTTGCCTTCCGTTGTAAAAATTTGATTAAAGTAAATTATTTTGTTAATAAAAAACTTATTGTTTAAATACAAATATTGTTATGAAAATTTATTTTTGATATTTTAATTAAATAGATTAATTTTTTTCATTTATCTAATCCATATACATATACGCGGGATTGAAGAACCCCGTCCATAAATGGACGTGAACCTTTGCGCAACACAGAGCAAACTAAAGTGCCAGTACGAAGTCACCCAAATACTTAGTTCGCAGAGAAGTTGAGATGATTTTGCGTTGTACAGAATTTTTTGGAGCGAGGTGTGCAAATACGCACTCCGCAGCGACAAAATAATTCGAAACTAGCAAAAGGGCTCAACTTAATGCGAAATAAGGTGAGCATTGCTGAGAAGGGAACAAGCGTAAGGGCGAATTTTAACAAGAAACACTATGACATAAAAAAACACTCTGCAAAAGCAGAGTGTTTTTTTATGTAAGTGCACCCGACTTCGAACGTACCCTATAAGTGTTACCACAACAGACAGCTCCCGAACGGCACCC
>UMIY01013088.1_pt1 | contig 12751 bp, 14 predicted proteins | sample 1965921 | NCBI WGS metagenome assembly UMIY01 (sample SAMEA4836134, study PRJEB28245) | human gut metagenome | biome: gut microbiome; material: fecal sample | place: Denmark | collected 2008
ACAGGGCGCCTCCCAGGTCTCCGGCACGCTCACGCAGACCGGGACCATCTCCTCACCCTCGGCCAGCGCCGCGGTGCCGAGGGACAGCAGGCAGGCGCAGACGAGCAGGAGCGCAAAGAGCTTTTTCATTCCAAGACCTCCATTTCACATTTTAACGCGGGAAATCGAACCTTGGGGAAATAGTATCATCCTTTTCCGAGCTAAGTCAACGGAGATTTGAGAAAGCATTTTCCCGCGCTTTACCGCGATATTCGACAATAAATCTTGTGCTTATTTGTGGTATTTGCCCGGTATATTCGCACACATTTTGCAGAAAAGGCACAAACGCGCACTCTTCTGCCCGGGAGCTCAAAGAAAGTGATTTCGCAAGTTTCCGCCCGCAGCGCGGCACGCCGGCAAACAAAAAGCCCCGGCGCTTTCCAAGGAAAGCGCCGGGTCTATGGTGTGAGTGGCGATACAGGACTTTTTAAATAGCCCAGCAATAAAAAAGTTTGCGGGCATCCGAACATAAAATTATTTGCATGTCCCCCCCCCATTTTAGGGCGACTGTTTTGAAGCAGCCGCCCTTTTTGGTCAAATTGGGTCTGGCGCTAGGGGGCAATAATTTTTCGCTTTTCTTTCTGCTCTCCCCGCTGCTTTGCAAGCTCCTTGTTATCTTCCTTTAGTTTATGGGCATAGGTCTGACAGTCCAGCACAAGTTCAGTTGAATTTTCCAGGCTCTGAGTACATGGTCGCGGGTGGTAATTGTAAAACCATTTTCGCTATCCATAAAAATGCCTCCTAGTTTTGGTCCCGCTTTAGCATCTCCATCATCAGTTGCCGTTTATTCATCGGTGGCAGGCAGGACTGATTCCGGCACACATAGAACGTGGCTTCATTGTTCAACAGCTTATATCCTTCCAATGGGCGCTCCAAAACCTTGACTATGGCGTCAGAAGGCAACGCAAGCGGGATGTCGCTCAGGTCTTCCCCGTTTGGAACCACAGTGATCAGAACCGGTGGTTCCAAAAAAACCGAAAGCGCCATTAAAAACGCTGAAAACCCAGCAGGAAATCGTTCCGCCTCTCCCGCCATATAGGCAAGCTGTTTGTTCAGGGTGTTCTCCATGCTCTGCTCCGGAAGCAGCGCGTTCAGGCGTACAAGAACATAGGACATTAGGGAGTTGCCGCTGGGAAGCGCCCCGTCATAGCACTCCTTCGGGCGAAAAAGCAGCGTTTCATTTTTTGTGCCGCTGAGATAAAAGCCGCCATGCTCCGGGTCGTAATACTGGAGGACAGTTTCCCTGGTTAACTGTGCTGCACGATAAAGAAATGTGCGTTCGAGTGTGGCGTCATACAGAAAAAGCAGGGCAAAAATATAGCTTGCGTAATCATCCAGGAAACCGTGCTCCCCAAGCTTGCCGTCCCGAGCGCTTACATAAAGCGTATCCTGATCGCACAGGCTGTTTTCTATAAAACCTTGAGCCTTTTTCGCAGCTTCCAGATATCCGTGGTTCCGGCTGCACCGGTACAGTCGGCACAACGCGGCAATCATGAGCGCATTCCATGCGGTCAAAATTTTGTCGTCCGTATGCAGACGGGTGCGTCCCCGCCTGTATTCCCGCAGTGTTGGCAGGAAGGGGTCAAAACTCTCATCTGTCAGGTTTTTTGTGTGGAGAAGGTTGGGGATGCTCTTGCCTTCAAAGTTCCCCGCTTTTGTAATGCCGAACCGTTTACAAAAAGCGGCGCCGTCGGCTTGCCCAAGCAGCCCGATGATTTCCTCCGGGGTAAATACATAGTATTTCCCCTCCTCGCCATCGCTGTCCGCATCCTGGGCGCTGTAAAAGCCTCCGTTTGGTGCAGTCATTTCGGAGAGAATATAGGATGCTGTCTTTTGCGCAACTTCCAGATAAAATGACCGTCCCGTGAGTTCATAGGCTTTGCAGTTGGCGAGAATCAGCAGCGCGTTATCATAGAGCATCTTCTCAAAGTGTGGGACTAGATAATAGCGGTCTGTGGAATATCGGCAGAATCCGTATCCGATATGATCAAACAAGCCGCCGGCATACATCTTTTGAAGGGTTATTTCCGCCATGTCTAAGGCTCGGCTGTTCCCGTGCTTTTTGTATTGCTGCATCAGGAACAGAAGATTGTGCGGCGTGGGAAACTTCGGCGCGCCGCCGAACCCGCCAAATGATGCGTCAAAGTTCTGCGTATACCATTGCAGGGCAGCGTCCAGCAAAGTCTCATCTGCCTGTGACGCAGGAGCATGATACTGATTTAATGCCGCCGTAATCTCATCCGCGGAGTTGAGAAGAGTGTCCCGCTCGTTCTTCCATTTCTGGTGAATGATGAGCAACAGTTCTTTCAGCCCTACCGCCCCATACCGGGCGGTCTTTGGAAAATAGGTTCCGGCAAAAAACGGTTTCTGCTCTGCGGTCATAAAAATGCTGGCGGGCCAGCCGCCGCTCCCGGTGAAAGCCTGACAGACCGCCATATAAATGCTGTCAATGTCGGGGCGTTCTTCTTTATCTACTTTGACGGACACGTAGTATCGGTTTAAGATATCGGCAATTTCAAGATCTTCAAAGCTTTCATGCGCCATGACATGGCACCAGTGGCAGGTGCTGTAGCCAATGCTCAAAAAGATGGGTTTATCCTCTGCCCTTGCTTTGGAAAAAGCCTCCTCGCCCCAGGGATACCAGTCCACCGGGTTTTCCGCGTGCTGGAGAAGGTACGGGCTTGTCTGATTTTTAAGATGATTACTCAAATCCTCACCTCATTTTTTCAGATTACCAGTTGCCGGGTTATCGATCAGCTCCCCTTCCTCGGTGAAGCGGGAGCCGTGACAAGGACAATCCCAGGTGTGCTCCACAGGATTCCATTTCAGTGCGCAGCCCAGATGGGGACAGCGTTTGGTCGTGGGCGTCAGCAGACTAACCATAGCTTCAAACCCGTTGACGGCCAATTGGGGGTGAAGGATGGAACGGGAGGGTGAGAACACCTCCTCGTACGGGTTTTTCTTTCCTTGCACAAGATCCGTGAGGATCACAGCGGATACCATGGAGCTGGTCATGCCCCACTTATTAAAACCGGTGGCCACATACAAATCTTTGGTGGAGGCGGAATAGGGCCCGATATATGGCACCCCGTCCAGGCTCATACAGTCCTGCGTGGCCCAGTGGTACTGCTCTTCCGCTTGCGGGTAATGCCGCCGGGCAAAATCCCGCAGTTCCTGCCAGCCGCCGCCCTGTTTGCCGGTGCGGTGATCTCCGCCCCCGACGAGCAACAGGTTTTTGTGATTGCGGAAGGACATACCCGTCTGCGCCTCGTCCAAATACATGCCGTCCACATCCGGTGCATTTTGGAGAGCGATGACATAAGAGCGGTGCTGATACAGCTTGAGGAAATAGCTGCCGTGCTTGTTGAGAAAGGGAAAGTGGGTGGTCACGATGATCTTTTTGGCGCGAATCCGGCCATGATTTGTCACAGCCGTGGTGCCGATCAGCTCCCTTACCCGCGTATGCTCATAGATGTGCAGGCCCTTAGCAATGCCGGAGACGAATTGCAGCGGATGGAACTGTGCCTGATTGGGGAACCTGACCGCACCGGCAACGCGAAAAGGAAGCGGTAGCTTGTCCACAAATTCAGCCGGGAAGCCCAGTTTTTCCAGTGCTTTGAGTTCCCTCTCGATCTTACTCCGGTCGTCCAGAGAATAGGTGTAGGCCGCCTTTTCCTCAAAACCGCAGTCAATATTCCGGCACAGCTCCCGGTATGTTTGAAGCGCTGCCTCGTTGGCTGAAAGATATTGCTTTGCCCGCTCGATTCCAAACCTCGAAATCAGCTTGTCATAGATCAGCCCGTGTTGGCTGGTAATCTTGGCGGTGGTGTTTTTGGTGATGCCGCTGCATATTGTCTCCGCTTCCACCAGCACATAAGGCACACCGGCACAGTGCAGCTCATAGGCACACAGAACGCCCGCCATACCGCCGCCGATGATCAGCACATCTGTGTTTAGATCTCCGTCCTGAGCTGAAAAGTTCGGTCGCTCCCAGGCTTGCTCCCACAGTGATTCCATATGCTTCTCCCCAATGATTGTTTTGATGATAGTATTATCCAAATGGAGAAAAGTATGTTTTTTCTTGTTTTACGCCCCATGACTTGGGACGAATTCATAGGCAGCATGGTCACTTTGCAGATCAAATATCGGTTTTCCTCTTTTCCACAGCCTCGCCCGCAGGTGCGCATTACAGCTCTCCCGAATGGTGTTGGACATCTTCCCGCACTGTGGCGCACGAAGGGGGTGTCCCACATGGGAGGGCGCCATGTCCAGTTCCAGCAGAACCCTGCCCTGAGACAGACAGATATGTTCTGGAGAAAATGATTGAACCTTAACGCCCCTGTAAGTTGCCAAGCGATGCTCCCTGCCCTGGTACAAGATGGCGCAGATGCATCCACGGAAGGAACATCCGCAAAATGGAATATGGGCAATGGATACCATAATAGAACATGGTTCTGGGAAATCGTTGCACTGCACCCACAGGTAGGAGCGCGGAAAAGAGGTTCCGCTGTCTTTTTCTGCATAGCCCAAACCACCGTCGAAGCTGTGCAGATGTCCGTCCATAATGGCGCTGCCCTGGAGGGTATGCGCCATGCTGAGAACGCCGTGCCGGCACTCCATGGGGAAAAACCGGAACGGCCCCATGATATCGGAACCGAGCGGCGCAAATGGTCCGTAGGTAATATCACCGCTGATCCCGGGCAACGAAATATGACACCCCTGCCTTGAAAACCAGCATCCATCCGCTCGCATCACACTGTCACGGACGGTCAAATTGGATATCTCAAACTGTCGGGCGCCTTCCTGCGAAATCAGTTGGATAAACGCCCCGCTCTCTGCCTTTCCGGGGATGAACGCGACCATGTCATCCCCTTTTTGATGCTTAAAATACCAGCCCTCAAAGCCTTTTTGTCCCGACATACTCATGTCACAGCCTTCCTTTTAGGGATGGACTTAGTATGTCCGTATGAGTGTCATATAAGACGACGTTCACTCGGTTCTCAACGAAGGGCAGCCGCACCCGTACTTCTGCTCCGCCAGATCCCAGTTTACCACGTTCCACCAGTCGTTGATATAGTCCGCTCTCTTGTTATAGTGTTTTAAATAATATGCATGTTCCCACACGTCTAAATTAAGCAGCGGCTTTACAATGCCCGCCGGAGTTTCTTGATTGGCGGTTGTCACGAGGCAAAGGCCACGCTTGCCATTGACCAGCCAAACATATCCCGAGCCGAAAACGGACAAGGCCGACTCGGTGAATTTCTCTTGGAAAGCGTTCAGGGAGCCAAACCTGTGGTCAATGGCAGCGGCCAAAGCGCCCTCGGGCGCTTTTTTCCCATCAGGACACATGCCATTGAAAAAGAATCGGTGATTATATACTCCGCCGGCATTGCGGGCAATTGCCAAACAGTCCTTCCCCGACATTTGCCCGGCGGTGCAAATGAGCTGCTCAAGGGTCAATGTTTGAAGCTGAGGGTACTTTTTCAGGATGCTGTTCAGGTTGTCTATATAAGTTTTCAGGTGCCTGTCATGATGCAGCTGCATGGTCTTTTCATCTATGTACGGTTCCAAAGCATCATACGCATACGGCAGCGGCGTATTTTCAAATGGATAATGTTTGTTCAAGGCAATTCCTCCTTTATATACATTATATACAAAGAGAGGATGTCTTCGCACACTGCACCTGTAAAATGAAAGCAGACACTCACAAAAGTGTGGGTGTCTACTTTTTTCGTAGTAAGATAAAGAAAAGGAGGCGAGGAAATGGGAAAGAAAGGAACGCCGCACCGAAAGTGGAGCAAAGAGGAAAAACTGCGTTTCATTCGGCTGCACTTGGACGAGCATATTTCAATCACGGAAATCGAGAAGAAATACGGAGTAAGGAACTCCATGGTATCCGCTTGGGTGAAACGGTATCTGGAAGCTGGGGAGGAAGCTCTGGAACCAAAGAACGGTAATCCATATGCGGCGCTGCATACCAGTAAGTCACTCGGCGAAGTAGATCGGCTGCGGCTCATCATTGCCAGGCAGGAAGTGGAGATCGCCCGGTTAAAAAAAGGGTATTGGGTGGAAGGAGTTGGTGCAAACAAGGAATACGTTACTGGCAAAGGAAAGACTGCGAAGTTATCGAAGAAATGAGGGAGAAGTATCCCGTAGACTTCCTGTGCCGGCTCATGGATGTAAACCGCTCCGGCTATTACAAGTGGCGGCAGCGAAAAGGAACGCTCAACCGCTATGAGCAGAATCGGATTGTTCTGACAGAGCTGCTGCGAACCGCTCACGAAAAACATCCTTCGCATGGGTATCACCGCCTGGCGCTGGATGTATTCTCAGAAACGGGATGGGTGTTTTCTCACAACTTGGCTCACAAGTGCTGTAAAGCCGCGGGAATCCGCTCAAAAGCCAGAAAACGCCGTTATCAGCGCCCTGGCGTGGAACATGTCCTCTTTGCCAACGAGGTCAAAGGACGCTGGAACGCAACCCGGCCACTCCAGCTTGTTGTTTCCGATATGACCATGTTCAAAGTTGGAAACACCTATTGGGAGTGGACTATCCTGCTGGATACCTTCAACAACGAGATCCTTGCCCACAGCGTTACATCTCAAGCGGGTAACAACAAGCCTTACTATCACTGCCTCGATGAATTGAAAAAGCGGATGAACAAAAGAGAAGAGCAGACATCCCAGGTGGTCTTACACACCGACCAGGGAGCTGTCTACTCTTCACGGGCTTTTTGCCAGGCCCATCATGATTATAACATACTTCGCTCTATGTCGCGAGGGGGTACTCCCACAGATAACCCAATTATCGAAGCCCTTAACGGCTGGATTAAGGAGGAACTCTGTCTTGTCTTCGGTTTAGCCCATGCTGACAATATTCCTGCTCTCTTGGAAAACTATGTCCACTTCTTCAATTACGAGCGTCCTGCCGCAGCTTTGGGCTATAAAAGCCCCGTTCAGTACAGGTCTGAACGGGGCTTCCCTTAAATTACTTTTCTGTGTCTACTTTTGCTTGACAAGTGCAGGGGAACCCTGTACCCAAAATGTAAGCAGGAGGCTTTGATAAATGTAAAGAAAACCAGTTGTTATTAAAGCAAATGCGCAAATCCAAAAGGAGAACAGCAAATTATGATGAACAAGCTAAAAATTTATCCACGTTCTAAGGATCGGGAAACGGTTTATTTGAAAAATGTAGTCACTGACCCCAGCATTATCGTGGGGGACTATACAATTGTGGGCGCTGATGCCGAAAGGAGGCTGAGGAACATGACAGAGCCCATCCACAAGGGAAAGGACCTGCCGCCCGTTTGGGTGATCCACGCGGCCTCCAGCGGTGACAGCGAGGCCCTGGAGAAAGCGCTGCGGTACTACGACTGCTATATGAGCCGCCTGTGTACCCCACCCTCTATGACAAGGACAGAACCCCTCATGTGTGCTTGGATGCCCATATGAAGCGCTGTCTGGAAATCCGACTGGTCCGGGCTGTCGTTCGGAAATAACTGCACCAGCCCAAGTGTCGGCGGAGGTTTTTCCCTTTCAGTGCCTGCCGACAGCCTGGGTTGGATTCATTACCCGGCTGACACTGGCAGAGGGCAGCGGTATAATTGTATTGGGAATACAAGATATACGCTGCTCGGCTGTCCAATCTTCGCTTCCATAATCGAGAAACAGAGCAGCCATGCCATGACCATGGATATGTTCATCTCTCTGGTACGCAAATACACCCGCGCACGTAAGCTCACGCCCGGATGCTGGGCGAGTTGGTTGAGAAGAGCGAGGTTTGAGAAAATCGACGGTGTGTGGCCAATCCCTGACGTGACCGTCAACACCCGGAAGGGCGTGTTTGTCAACTACATCCCATCCACCATCGCCGGATGAAAACAAATAAAAAGACGAGTGTTCTTACAGCCTTTCAAATGCCATAAGAACACTCGTCATGGTTGCGGGGAGGGGATTTGAACCCACTGACCTTCGGGTTATGAGTTCAAATTATGCTGTTTGGCAGCGCCTTGTAAAGTGGCTGAATCCCGCATGATTGCTAGATTTTTTCAAATGGTGCGTTTTGGATTGTGGTGTATATTAGTTGAACTTTTGGTGCCTTAGTTGAATTATTGTTGAACTCAGCTCGAGCCGCTGAACGGCATAAGGCTTTCGTATAATCAGAGCTAAGCGTCGCTGCGCGCTGCTCGCTTCATGTCAGTAAAAAGAGGGGGGGACAAGAAAAAACCGGCGCTGCGCATCGGCGGCCTATAGGTAATTATATGCACGTCCTCCTTCGCTTTCCCGCTCAAAGCCTCAACGCCCGTCGTATGAGCTCCCGGGCTTCCTGTGTGAGCGACGGTATGTATATGCCTACTGTCTTCCCTCGCCTCTCCTCTCCGTTAAACGCGCTGTAGTCCGGCAAGCTGACCTGCAGCCGCTCCGCCCTTGCATAATACCTGAACACGTTCCGCTCCGTCAATGCTGTCTCCGGCGTTTCAATGAGCCAATAGCGGCTGTTGTCAGGGGTGTAATACTCCATATTCCTCTCCTCTCAAAAAACTGCGCATTTTGCGCGTGTTTTCTCACCTTACAGCCTCGTCCGGGTATAATGACTCGACTCTGGCTTCCCGCCCCATCCTGTACGGAAAAAGCGGGCAATTATAAGACGGGCAGAGCCTCACTTCGGTAAGCTGTCCGCACATACAGTCTATACACTTGGCCCGGATGGCCTGACTGCGTGTTAAACGCTTGGTCTCTTTCAGAATATCCCTTCCCTTTCACGCGCGCACGGGTTTTATCCGCGCAGGTTTATGCGGGTGTGCCATTTGATGGCATTTTGCGTATAAGGGCTGACCCGTTTTGGGTGAGCGCAGAACTGGTTTTGCGCCCGTTTTGGCCCTTGATTTTGCGCCTCAGCCCGCTCAGCGCGTCCTCGATACACCAAAATGGGTCAACCAGTGAGAAAAAGCCGACGGCTGCACTCGCCCAAAATGAGCGACATTTACGTAACTGTTACCACCCTGCTGTTCAAGCAGCGCCGTCCTTCCACGCCAGAGAAAAGCGATAATTGTTCGGCTCGCGTGTCACTTTGCCGCTGGAAGCCAGCTCGATGAACCCGGCCGCCTGCAGCTCCTTGACGTGCCTCCCGAGGCTCGACGGCGAGATGCCGTAGCGCTTGGCGGCTGATTTCGGGAAGATGAACTCGCGGCTTCCCCTCGCCTCAGACAGCATACAGGCATACACGTGCTTCGCCCCGCCGTTGAGCGCCTGATAACGCTTGTCCGTCAGGAGGCTAAGGCCGAGCTGGATGTAGGCCTTCTCCGTCCCGTCCGGGGCAGCCGAAGCCCAAAGGGGCAGCTGCTTGCTCCGGGCAAAACGCCCGGCGCGCTTACTTCGACCTCTGCTCATATGCTGCTTGACGGCGGGCATAGCCCGGTATATAATGAGTGTGCATAAAGCATGGGATGCAAACCTTGCGCCCTGAATCCGTCCGCTCTGGTGCTGCAACACCGGGGCGGGCGTTTTTTGTTCCTGCTCTCGTCATACTGCCCTCCCGCCCTGCATGGAGCTCAGCTGCTCGACGAGCGCGTCCACGTTCACCAGATAGCGCCGCCCAACGTAAAAGCCGGGGAGCTTCCCCTGTGCGCACATCAGCCGCAGGCTGTATTCGCTGAGTATCCCTTCGCGCGCTGTCTCTCGTATCGTCTTGAAATTCGGCCTTCTTTCGTTCATTTGTCCTCCTTTTCTCCGGCGGCCTCGCGCTCCATCTTCTCGGCCTTGCGCTGCCAATACCTTTCGCTGTACTGCCTGACCTTGTCCTTGTTTGCCGCCCTCCACGTGCGATAGTAGGCGCGGCGCGCTTCGGCGGCGGTGATGGTTTTGGCGGCTGTGGTGTTTGTTTTCATGTGATATCCTCCTCCTTGTTTTTTGCGCAATACGACTCCCTATTGACTTTTTGTTTTAATTGCGCTATAGTGTAATATATATATTTTCATTGCGTTTGTCAATGGTATCGTATATATGTTAACAATTCGCAATTATTGTTAACATAGCCGGGAGGGCCAAAATGGTGAATGAAGAAAAGTATGGCGGCAAGTTCTCCCGCAGGCTTAAATACCTTCTCAGGGAAAAGGGCGACACCATAACCGCGCTGGCCAAGGAGCTCGAACTCTCGCGTCAGGCCGTGTCGCTGTACGTAGAAGGGAAGAACCTGCCGAACTCGGAAAAGGTCTGTGCCATTGCCGACTATTTCGACGTCTCCGCCGACTGGCTGCTTGGACGGACGGACACACGTTCAACTGATGCCAACAAGCAGGCCATATGCGATTACCTCAACTTGTCGGAGACCGCCGTGGACGCCCTCAGGCCCGATTATGACGGCGGCAAGCTCGACGGGGCAAGGCATTTCTTCTTTGACCTGCTGCTGAACGAGCCAGACTTCGCAAAGTTTATTGACACTGCGTACCAATACAGCAAGTTCAGCGTGAGCTTCAATTCCAAGGCCGCCGACAGCGGTATTGCAATATATGCTTCCGATGGCAGCAAGGGTTTTGATATGCCTATAACAGTAGAGAACCTTTCGGATGCACTCAACCTGGGTTTGCTCAAAAAGCTAATACCTATCATCAACTCAGCTTACGAAAACTGGCTGACGGCTACTACCGCCTATTTCAGCAGGGAGGCGAGTGACGATGGCTAACCTTCAACCGCGGCGGGACAAGACGGGCAGGCTCATTTCCTACTCCATCCGCGTCCACCGCGGGCGCGGGCTGGACGGGCGTCAGCTTAAGCCGTGGACGGCCACCTTCGACGTCGCGCCGGGCTGGAGCGAGAAAACCGCACGAAAAAAGGCCGAGGCTTTCGCCGCGACCTTTGAAAAACAGTGCAGGGATGGCCTGACCTCCGACGGGCGAAGGAAGTTCGCCGCCTACTGTGATTATGTCATAGAGCTGAAAGAACAGCGCGGCGCGAAGCACTCGACTATCGTCCGCTACCGCGACCTGACCGAGCGCATATACCCGGCCATCGGCCACATAAAGCTCTGCGACCTGCGCCCCGACCACCTCAACAGCCTGTATACCGAGCTTTTGAAGCCCGGCGGCGCCAAGAGCCGCACGTGGGCGCGCTCCAAAGCCGACCTCGCTGCCGTGCTGAAAGAGCTCGGCCTGTCCCGTGTGAAGCTCGCCGGGCAGTGTGGGCTGCCGCTGAACAAGGTCTACGCCGCCGTCAAAGGCCAGCGTGTGGGAAGGGACGACGCGGCGGTCATTGCCGCACAGCTCGGCCTGAAGCTCGAGGACGCCTTCCTGCTCATGAGCGAGACACGCACGCTCTCGCCCAAGACGGTTCTTGAACACCACCGGCTCATCTCCGCGGTACTGGAACAGGCGCTCAAAGAGGGGCTTGTAGCCGTCAACGTCGCGTCCCGGGCGACGCTGCCGAAGGTGGAGCGGAGAGAGGTCAACTACTTCCAGCCCGAGCAGATAGCAACCATCCGCGAGGCGCTCGAGCATGAGCCGCTCAAGTGGAAAATGCTCGTACACCTGCTGCTCATAACCGGCGCACGCCGCGGCGAGGTGCTGGGCTTGAAGTGGCAGAACGTGGACTTTGAGAACAGCCGCGTGTATATCTGCAACAGCGTGCTGTACTCCGCCGACGTCGGCGTGTATGAGTCCACGCCCAAGACGGAGAAGTCCAAGCGTTATATCTACCTGCCGTGCGAGACGATGGAGCTGCTGCGTGAATATCGCGCATGGCAGAGCGCGGAGCGGGAGCGGCTCGAGGGCTATTACCTGGCCCGCGGCTTTGTATTCGCGCAGGACAACGGCTCTCCGATGCACCCGGACAGCGTGACGGACTACCTGAAAAAGCTCAGCCGGCGTTACGGCCTGCCGCATCTGAACGCGCACGCCTTCCGGCACACGATGGCCTCGATGCTGTACTATAGCGGCGTGGACAGTGTGAGCATATCGAAGCGGCTTGGACACGCGCAAGTGAGTACGACGTCGAATATCTACGCGCACGTCATAGAATCGGCTGACAGGCAGAACGCCGAAATTCTCTCCGGCATCTTCCTGAAAACCGGCTCAAAATGAGGCCGAGTTGAACTAAAGTTGAATTTTCCGCTCCGAGCCGAAAACCAAAACAGCTTAAAAATACGAAAAACCGCCTATTTCAAACGAAATAAGCGGTTTTTGTGGTTGCGGGGAGGGGATTTGAACCCACTGACCTTCGGGTTATGAGCCCGACGAGCTACCGGACTGCTCCACCCCGCGATATTGAGCCTTGTTATAATACCATCTATCCAGGCTCTTGTCAAGGGGGTTTTATAACTTTTCCGGAGTAAGCAGGAAGCCTTCTTTATCGCGGAAGCGGCCGCAGGCTATGACGATCAGGTCCACCAGCCAGCCTATGCCCAGGCAGCCGCCCGTCAGCAGCCAGAGTATGCCCGTGCCTATCTTGCCGACGTAGAACCTGTGTACGCCGAAAACACCCAGGACTGCCGAGAGGATAAGCGCCAGGAGCCAGTTTCTCCGCGAGCTCAGGCCGCGCCTGCGCGCCTCGCGGTAGCCCCGCTCGAAGCCGCTGTCGTAACCCCGGCCGTAACCCTGATCGTAGCCGCGGCGCTCTTCGTAGTTATAGCAGCCCTTTCTGGCGTCATAGTCGTAGCTTTCGCCCCGTCCCGGTCTCTGCGCGCGCTCCGGCTCAGGTTCGGGCTCCGGTTCCGGCTCCGG
>UMIY01046787.1_pt1 | contig 12745 bp, 13 predicted proteins | sample 1965921 | NCBI WGS metagenome assembly UMIY01 (sample SAMEA4836134, study PRJEB28245) | human gut metagenome | biome: gut microbiome; material: fecal sample | place: Denmark | collected 2008
TGAAAATATTGTTATGCTGTAATGCAGGGATGTCAAGTTCAATTCTTGTTAAAAAAATTAGAGATGTTGCCGAAAAAACAGGTGAAGATATTGAAGTAAGTGCAGTTGCAAATGCTTCTATTAAAAATGAAGTGGGTAAATGGGATGTATGCTTAGTAGGTCCTCAATTGGTTTTTGCGGTGGATTCTATTCATCAACAATTAAATATTCCAGTTGCAAGTATTGAACCTAGAGTATACGCAATGGCAGATGGAGCTGCTGCTATTGAAATGGCAAAGAAATTATTAGGGTAATATGGCTAACGTTGAACAAATATCACAAGTTGCTATGCAAGTTATTACATATGCTGGTATGGCAAAGTCAAATTATTTAGAAGCTCTTAAATATTATCGTGAAAACGATCAAACAGCTCATGAACAATCAATGTCAAACGGAGATGAAAGTTTTTCACTAGCCCACGAAGCTCATCTTCAATTGTTACAGCAGGAAATGAATACGCAAGAACCACAAATCACAATGTTAATGGCGCATGCGGAAGATCAGCTTATGTCAGCAGAAACAATAAAGACTTTGATTCAAGAAATAATTTTATTAATAGAAAGTAGAGGCAAATAAAATGACAATTTGGGCAGATATTCAGACAAAGAATGGCTTTGCATCGGACGAAGTACAATCTTCATTGCAGAAGTATATTCGTCGTGCAAAAGTAGAAGAAGCTTGTCAAGCAGCCTACGAATTATATACATCAGGCCCTGCTTTCTTAGATAAAATGTGGTCGCGTCTAGAAACAATTGCCGTTGAAGATGTTGGATTTGGAGATTTAAATGTTCCAGTTTTAATTCATGCATTAGATCAAATGCGTAAAAACTTCCCATACAATGATGGGGATCAACCAATGTATTTTATCCATGCGATTCGCGTACTTTGTGCATGTACAAAGGATCGTTCAAGTGATTATTTGAAAAATATCATTATCAAGGAATCGGCCATGGGAAAAATCATGGAAGTTCCAGATATCGCCTTGGATAAACACACGAAACGTGGACAAGAAATGGGACGTGGATCGAAACACTTCTTTGAAGAAGCCACAAAGGTGATTCCACAATTAGAAATTGATAATGATTATCGTGAACGCTATGGAAAGATTCTTGAAACATATGATCCAGATCATGTTGTTGAGAATGCATTCAAATATAGTTCAGAACAATATTAATGGAAAGTGAGTGTAAGAGAATATGTCATATAATATTTGGGCTGCCGCAAAAACAAGAAATGGCTTAGCCGCAGATGAAGTGATTTCTACACTTCAAAAAAGCATTCGACGCAATAAAGTAGAAGAAGCTTGTCAAGCTGCTTATGAATTATATATCACAGGACCTTTGTTTCTAGATAAGCTATGGCGTCGATTACTAACAATTTCAGTTGAAGATATTGGTTTTGGAAATTTACAAGCGGCTGTGCAAGTCAACACATTAAATGAAGTACGTAAATCGTATGCGTATGATGATGGGGATCAGCCAATGTATTTTATCCATGCGATTCGTTTACTTTGTGCAAGTACAAAAGATCGTTCAAGTGATTATTTAAAGAATATTATTATTAAAGAAGCAGCCATGGGAAAAGTCATGGAGGTTCCAGATATCGCCTTGGATAAACACACTAAACGTGGACAAGAAATGGGACGTGGATCAAAACACTTCTTTGAAGAGGGAACAAAGGTCATTCCTCAATTAAAAATCGATAATGATTATCGTGAAAGATATGGTAAAATTTTAGAGAAGTATGATCCAAATCATGTTGTACCGAACGCATTTAAGTATAACCCAGGACAATATTAAGATTTAAAAGACCAGCTTTGACTGGTCTTTATTTTAGGAGGAAATTATGTCAACAGCACACAATAAAGCAAGTTTAGAAGATGTCGCAAAAGTCGTTTTGATGCCAGGCGATCCTTTAAGAGCCAAATTGATTGCCGAGAATTTTTTAGAAAATCCTGTTTTGTTTAATGACGTACGAGGTATGCTTGGATATACAGGAATATATAAAGGACACCGTGTATCTGTCATGGGAAGCGGTATGGGAATGGCCAGCATGGGAATTTATTCGTATGAACTATTTAAATTCTATGATGTAGATGCCATTATACGAGTTGGTAGTACAGGAAGTTATTCTGAAAAATTACCAATGAAGTCTGTAGCTTTAGTCAAGGGAAGCTATTCAGAATCTACCTATGCCTTAGCACAAAGTGGCGATACAGATACAATGCAATATCCAGATGAAGATTTAAATAAGTTGATTGAAAGTGTAAGTCAAGAAGTTTCAATTCCTGTTGTAAAGACAAATACACATTCTAGTGATGTGTTCTACTATGAAGGGGACTATGAACAACCAGAAAAAATGGTTGAAGAGCAAGATGCACTTTGTGTCGAAATGGAGAGTTTTGCCCTATTCCACAATGCCAAGGTATTGAATAAAAAGGCAGCTTGTTTATTAACTGTATCTGATTCTTTATGCACAAATGAACATTTAAGTACTGAAGAAAGACAAACATCTTTTAATGAAATGATTACGCTTGCCTTAGAAAGTGCGATTCGTTTATGAAATACAAAAAGATAGTTTGTGTCGTTATTGATTCTTTTGGGATTGGACAAGCTACAGATGCCAAAGAATTTGATGATGCAGGTGCCGATACTTTTGGACATATTCTAGAATATCGCCCAGATTTAAAGATAGATAATCTATATCAATTAGGTTTAGGAAATCTTCATCCAAGTGGTAAAGCTTTACAATCAAAAGGCTATGCATTTAAGATGCATGAGGCGAGCTGTTCCAAAGATACAATGACTGGTCATTGGGAAATGATGGGGATTCATACGACAAAACCTTTTAAAACATTTACTGAAAATGGTTTTCCTGATGAATTGGTTCAGGAATTAGAAAGATTAACTGGCCATGTCTTTATTGGAAATAAAAGTGCAAGTGGAACGGAAATCTTAGATGAATTGGCCATGGAAGAGATTCAATCGAACGGAAAGAAATTGATACTTTATACATCTGCTGATAGTGTTCTACAAATTTGTGGACATGAAGAAGTGACTGGATTAGATGAGCTATATCGAGTATGTCAGATTGCTCGAGAAATAACTTTAAAACCAGAATACAAGGTAGGAAGAGTCATTGCTCGTCCTTATGTAGGAGATTCGGTGGGCCACTTTACACGCACTAGCAATCGTCATGATTATGCATTGTCTCCATCGAGTGAAACTGTTTTAGATGTTTTAAAATCAAATGCATTGGATGTGATTGGCATTGGTAAGATTCGTGATATCTTTAATGGACAGGGAATCACAAAAAGTATTCATTCGACTTCGAGTCATGAGGGTATGCTTCAAACGATTGAAGAAATGAAAAAAGATTTTACAGGTTTATTATTTACGAACCTTGTGGATTTTGATGCCAAGTGGGGTCATCGAAGAAATGTTTCTGGATATGCTGATGAGCTTGAAGATTTTGATCTTTTATTAGGCCAGCTACTTGGTGTTATGGATTCAGATACACTATTGATTATTACGGCCGATCATGGAAATGATCCAACCTATAAAGGAACGGATCATACTCGAGAGTGTGTACCATGTTTAATGTATTCACCTAGTATGAAAGAACATGGAATATTGGATGATTCAAGTTCTTTTGGTGTTCTTGGTGCAAGTGTTTTAGATAACTTTGATTTATCAAAACCATCTGATTTGATTGGTGAGTCTATTCTTGATTTGACAAAATAGAAAAAATATATTAATTTATTTTAGCGTTTTATTTTCGTTTTGGTATCCCCTATGAAACTGCCAAAACATAGGGGAGGTAATTTTTTATGAATAAAATGGAAAATATGGAAATCAAACAATTGGTGGTTTCTATGAGTTTGCCCATCATCATCTCGATGGTGATACAAGCTTTATATAATATTGTCGATAGTATCTTTGTTGCCAAAATTTCAAGTGATGCCTTAACCGCTGTATCTTTATGTTATCCAGTACAAACCATTATGATTGCGATTGCATGTGGTACAGCCGTTGGCTTTAATACATTGCTTGCACGATACTTAGGTGAAAAGAAATTTGATTATGCGAATAATACAATGATGCATGGAATCTTGTTAGGATTTGTGAATGGACTTGTCTTTTTAGTTTTAGGTTTACTATTTTCTAATGTGTTCTTATCTTTGTTTACATCTGATCAAAATGTAATTCCATTAGCCAATACGTATATTCGTATTTGTACGATGTTTTCATTTAGTGTCTTTGTGCAAATCATCTTTGAAAGAATCATGCAGGCAACTGGAAATGCCATCTACAACATGGTTATGCAAGGAGCAGGAGCCATTATTAATATTATTCTAGATCCAATCTTGATTTTTGGATGGTTTGGTCTACCTGAAATGGGTGTTGCCGGAGCTGCCATTGCGACCGTTATTGGACAGTTTTGTGCCATGCTTATTGGATATGTTATTACGAAGGTAAAAATAAAAGAATTGGATATTCATATGCATAATTTTTCCTTTTCGATACCTATCCTGTGTAAAATCTATAAAGTAGGAGTACCTGCCATCTTAATGCAGTCTGTATTAAGTTTTATGACTGTTTTTATGAATATGATTCTAGCACCAATCTCAGCTATGGCGATTACTGTCTTTAGCGTTTACTATAAATTACAGAATTTCTTGAATATGGCAGTGCTTGGAATTACCAATGCCTTGATTCCAATTGTTGCCTATAATAATGGGGCTAACAGAAAAGATCGAGCAATTGAAGCTATACAATTTTCTATGATTTTATCGATTTTCATTATGGCTGTAGGAACGATTGTATTTCAATTATTCCCTAAACAATTATTAGCCATGTTTAGTGCGAATGATCAAATGTATGGATTAGGAATACCCGCATTAAAAATCATTAGCTTAAGCTTTGTATTTGCGGGTATCAGTATGGTTTTATGTGCTGCCTTCCAGGCTTTAAATAAGGCAAATACTTCGTTAGTGATTACTTTGGCTAGACAACTTGTCATTTTGATTCCATTGACATATGGCTTAATGAAGTGTTTTGGCATTCATGTAGGTTGGTATGCCTTTGTCGTTACGGAATTTATATGTACCATGTATTCATTATTTGAATGGAGAAAAATAAAAAGGTAGCATTTGCTACCTTTTTGCGTATTTAAATGTATACATACAAATGGATGTGGCAATGGCCACGTTTAGACTTTCAAAAGTTTCCATTTCAATTTTGACAATATAATTACTTAAATCAATTAATTCCTTACGAACACCCTGACCTTCATTACCAACTAGAATTGCGTATTTTTCACTTGGTTTAATATCTTGAAGATCCTTGTGATTGTCATGTAAAGCTGTGGCATACACTTCAATATTTCTTTCTTGAAGCTTTTTAATTTCTTCTACTAAATCCGTTTGGATAACAGGAATATAGAATAGGGCTCCTTGACTGGACTGAATCGTTTTTGGATTGTAGATATCGGCACAACCCTTTGACATATAAATGCAGTCAATGCCAAAAGAATGAGCGGTTCTTAAAATCGTACCTACATTTCCTGGATCTTGTACATTATCTAGTAATAGAATACTATTTTCTTTTTCTGGTTTTAAGTTTAATTTTTTACATACACCAATCATTTTAGAATTTGAATTCTGGTTTGACAATTTGTTTAATACTTGTTGCGTTACGGTTTCATAGTTAAACTCTATTGGACATTCGAGTCCTTCAAGGATAAATAATTCTTGTAGAGCATTTGCGTTAAATGCTTCTTTAACCATATGTTCGCCTTCGACGAGAAATAGATTTGTCTTATCTCTTTCTTTTTTTTGAATCAGTTTGGCGTATTCTTTTATTTTTTTATTGTTTACAGATTGAATCATAAAAAAATATTACCATACTTCGGCTTGAAAAAAAACATGGACTTCGATATAATTTGAAATGTTAAAGCAATGAGAAGACATAGTAGCTATTTAACGCTTAGAAAAGAGAGTAAACCAATTGGTGAAAGGTTTATATGAGTAGGGATAGTGAATTCACCTTTGAGCAAGAGTTAAAACCTCTTCCGTTTCATACGGTTATCATGGTTAATTAAGTGTGTCTATCAAGACGAAGCAAGATGGTAACGCGGCAGTAGTCGTTCTTGCGTCGTCTTTTTTTGTTTTTAGGAAAGGAAGAACAACATGAAAACAATTGAAGAGCTTTTGCAGGAAGCTACACAAAAAATTCAAGATGTCAAAGATTCATCTTCATTGAATGATTTACGTGTCTTGTATCTAGGTAAAAAAGGACCTGTTCAAGAGTTGATGAAGGGCATGAAGGATTTGTCGAAAGAAGAAAAACCTATCTTTGGACAAAAGGTCAACCAGTTGAAACAAGATCTTTCTAAGATGATTGAAGAAAAGAAAGAACAATTGGCGGCTTTAGAAATGCAGAAAAAGATCGAATCTGAAAAGATCGATATCACTTTGCCAGGGCGTAAACCAGAACTAGGTAATGCACACCCATTAAATTTAGTGCGTCAGGAATTAGAAGATTTATTCATTGGTTTAGGATATCAGGTTATTGAAGGTGACGACATTGTCGATGATGAATATTGTTTTGAGAGAGCCAATATTCCTAAGGATCACCCAGCACGTGATATGCAGGACTCTTTATATATTGATCCAAATCGTCTATTAAGAACACATACAACAGCGATTCAGATGGTTGTGTTAGAAGAAAGTGCACCAAATCTTCCAATTAAGGTTGTATGTCCAGGTAAGGTATACCGTCGTGATGATGATGATGCGACTCACTCTCACCAGTTCATGCAGATGGAAGGATTGGTTATTGGAGAAAAGGTCACTTTAGCGGACTTAAAGGGAACTTTGGAATTCATGGCTAAAAAATTATTTGGTCAAGACCGTCAGATTCGTTTTAGACCAAGTTACTTCCCATTTACAGAACCAAGTGTAGAAGTCGATGTTTCTTGTCACATTTGTAACGGAAAAGGATGTCCAACATGTAAAGGTACTGGATGGATCGAAATTCTAGGTGCGGGAGAAGTACATCCTAACGTATTAAAGATGGCTGGATATGATCCAGAAAAATGTAGTGGTTTCGCCTTTGGTGTAGGTATTGAGCGTGTTGCGATGTTGAAGTATGGTATTGATGATATTCGTCATTTCTATACAAATGATAAACGATTCAATTCTACATTCAAACGTTATGAGTAGGAGGATTTAAATATGCGTATTTCAAGAAAATGGTTTAATCAATTTATGGATGTACAAGATCTTTCTATTGAAGAAATGGCAAAACGCATTACCGATGCTGGTTTTGAAGTAGAAGGTATTGAACATTTATCACAAGGAACAAACTTAGTGATTGGTCACGTTGAAACTTGTACAGAACACCCAGACAGTGATCACTTGCACTGTACAACTGTCAATGTAGGAAATGAAGTTGTCAATATTGTGTGTGGTGCACCCAATGTGGCTGCAGGACAAAATGTAATTGTTGCACTACCAGGTGCTGTTTTACCTGGTGGAGAAATCAAGAATGGAGTGATTCGTGGGGTTGAAAGTAATGGTATGATTTGTTCATTACTTGAACTAGGGGTAGATCCAGCTAGTTTAGATGATGATCAAAAGAGTGGTATTGAAGTATTACCTGCGGATGCGCCTGTAGGAAATACAGATCCACTTGGCTATTTAGGTTTAGATGATGAAGTGTTAGATATAGGTTTAACACCAAATCGTAATGATTGTTTAGCTGCATTTAATATGGCAAAAGAAGCAGGTGCCATCTTAAATCGTGAAGTTAAACTTCCAGAATATGAAGGGGCTAGTGATGTGGGTACACCTAGTAACTTGCATGTTGAAAGTACAACTGAGAAATGTCCATTATTCTATGGAAAAGTGATCAACCACTTAACTATCAAAGAAAGTCCAAAATGGATGAAAGAATTATTGGCAGCTAGTGGTGTAAAATCAATCAATAATATTGTCGATATTTCAAATATCGTTATGTTAGAAACAGGGCAGCCAATGCACTTTTATGATGCGAAATCATTGCCAAGTCAAAGTATTGTCGTAGCCGATGGCTTTGATGAAGAATATACAGCCTTAGATGGTGTGACTTATAAATTACAACCAGAAGATATCGTCATCACAAATCAAGGTAAACCAATCGGTATTGCCGGTGTTATGGGTGGAGATGATTCTAAGATTTTAGATACAACGGATTCAATTATTATTGAATGTGCTATTTTTGATCATGTTGCGATTCGTAATACAGCACGCCGTTTAAATCTTTCTACAGAAGCAAGTGTTCGCTACCAAAAGGGAATTGAGCCATTAGCTAGTAAAAAAGCATTGGATCGTGCCGTTCAATTGTTGATTGAATATGCGGATGCGACAGGTATTGAAGAAACAGTTCAATATGGACAAGTTCCTTATGAACCAAAATCAATTTCTTGTACTTTAGAAGCTATTAATAATCGTTTAGGTACTGACTTTAACTTAGATGAAGTTGTCGATGTATTTGCACGTTTAGACTTTGAACCTGAAGTAACTAATGATTTGATTACTTGCCACATTCCAAGTTCAAGAACCGATATGGAAGGTATGGCCGATCTAAGCGAAGAGGTTATTCGTATGTTAGGTTATGATCGTTTGCCTAGTACGCTTCCAGTTATGCCTATGACAGAAGGTAAATTAACGTATAAACAACAATTGACTCGTCAGGCACGTCAATTCTTATGTGCTCAAGGCTTACAAGATTGTTTAACATATACTTTGGTTAGTACAGAAAAGAAAGACAATGCGATTTTTAATAATGATGAAGCAATCGAACTAGCTAGTCCTATGAGTGAAGAGCGTCGCTATATTCGTACAAGTATTTTGCCAAGCTTATTAGATGTTGTTTCTTATAACCGTGCTCGTAATATCAAAGATATCAATGTCTTTGAATTGAGTGATGTAGCTGGTGTAAGTGGTGCTAAAATGCATTTAGCTATTGCCATGAGTGGAAATTTACAACAAACTCGTTGGACAAGTGATGTAACACCAAGCGATTTCTACACATTAAAAGGTTTAGTAGAAGCTTTCTTTGAACAAATTGGTATTGCAGCTCAAAGAATTTCATTTGTAGAAAATGATATGGATACAACACACTTCCACCCATATCGTAGTGCTAAAATCATGTTAGGAAAAGATTGTGTTGGATTATTAGGTGATATTCATCCTCAATACGGTAAGAATATTGTGATGGCTGAACTTGATTTTGATGCGTTGATCGATGTGAAGAAATCAAAAATCAAATTCACTCCAGTTTCAAAATATCCAAGTGTATCTCGTGACTTGGCATTCGTTTTAGATCGTACAATGCCGGTACAAAAGGTAGTGGACACAATTAATAAACAGGGTCGTTTAAATAAAGAAATGATCATTCGTGATGTAGAAGTATTTGATGTTTATGAAGGTGAACACGTAAGTAAAGATGAAAAATCAGTTGCGTTATCGATCACATTCCAGTCGGATTCTCATACATTAAAAGATGAAGAAATCAACCAAGTGTTTGAAGCCATCCTTGAACATATTCAAAAAGATTGTAATGCAACACTTCGTAGTTAAGAGATGTTTTTGACATCTCTTTTCTTTTGTCTACGAAATCTTGTAAAGGGCTTACAAAAAGATTAAAATAAGACATATAAGGAGACTTTTTCTATGCAAAAATATATTTTAGCAATCGACCACGGAACAACAAGTACGCGTGCTGTTTTATTTGATAAGGCAGCCAATGTGGTTGAGATTGCCCAAAAAGAAACGACAATATCCTACCCACATCCAGGTTGGGTAGAACAAGATGCCAATGAGATTTGGTTGGCGTGTTTGACCGTGATGAGTGAGGTCATCTTAAAAAGTAAGATCAGTCCAGAACAAGTGGCTGCGATTGGAATAAGTAATCAGCGTGAAACTAGTGTTTTATGGGATGCATCAACAGGGCTTCCTGTAAGTCCTGCCATTGTATGGCAGTCTAAACAGACAAAGAGTATTTGCGATAGTTGGAAGGAAAAAGGGTATGAAGATGTTGTGAAGACGAAAACGGGCCTTCGTATTGATCCTTATTTTTCTGCAAGTAAGATTCGTTTTATTTTTGATCAAAATCCAGATGTCTATGAAAAGGCAAAAAAAGGCGAAGTCTTATTTGGAACAATGGACAGCTGGATCGTATGGAAGTTATCAGGTTCCTTAACGCATATTACGGATGTATCGAATGCGAGTCGTACTCTATTATTTAATATTCATACATTATCTTGGGATGAAGAATTATTAGAAATGTTTGATATTCCTAGACAAATCTTACCGGAAGTCAAACCAACATCTTATGCGTATTGTAAGACAGCTTCGTATCATTTCTTTGGCCAGGAAGTTCCGATTTGTTCCGTTGTTGGAGACCAGCAGGCTGCACTATTTGGCCAAGGCTGCTTTAGTGCCGGCGGCATTAAAAATACATATGGAACCGGTGGCTTTATGTTGATGAATACAGGAGATAAAATTGTTGAATCGAAGAATGGTTTATTATCGACTGTGGCTTGGCAGATTGGGAATCAAGTCAATTATGCATTAGAAGGAAGTATTTTTGTTTCAGGTAGTTTAATGAAGTGGCTTCGTGATCAGTTGCAGTTATTTGAAAATACGAAAGATACGCAGGGCATGGCAGAAAGTGTTGAAAATACAAATGGTGTCTATATTGTACCGGCCTTTGTAGGTTTGGGGGCTCCATATTGGGATGATGCTTGTCAGGCAACTATTGTTGGTTTAACTTTTGGAGCCAATAAAAATCATATTGTTCGCGCAGCCTTGGAATCTATGGCCTATCAGTCAAAAGATGTATTAGAGGCAATGAAGCAAGACAGTCAAATTGAGATTTCATCGATGAAGGTGGATGGTGGAGCTGCTGCCAATAATTTCTTGTTGCAGTTCCAGAGTGATCTACTTCAAATGCCTGTTCAACGTTTTAAGACCAATGAATTAACGGCTTTAGGTGCAGCTTATTTGGCAGGACTTTCTTGTGGGTATTGGACACAAGATGAGCTTGGGGTAGATCTTCAAAAAGAGTTTGTGCCAGAAAAGAGCAAAGAAGAAATGGATAGCTTGTATTCAAACTGGAAAAAGGCGGTAAAAACTTGCCAGAGTTATAAATAAAAGTTAGAATATTGGCATGGAAATTTATACAAAAGAAGATTTTAAACAAATATTTATCGACTTGGGCATTGAAAAAGGGAGTAAAATTTTATTAGAAGCAGATTTATCTCGTTATAGTGGCTTGGTGGGTAACTATCAAATGTTGATAGAAACACTGCAAGAATTAATTGGAGATACAGGTTTATTGTGCATGCCTTGTTTCTCATATTCTTGTCTGGATCCTGCTTGTACGGATACGATATATCCTTTTGAAAAATGGAAAGAAGTGCGTGAAAACTTGCCTGGCTACCATGTGATGTACACGCCTAGTGAAATCTATCAAGAGTGCACAAATTTGTTTTTGCACTATAAAGATGTATATCGTTCAAATCATCCTGTATATAGTTTTGCGTATTGGGGATGTTTTGATGAACAGGTTTTAAAGGTGGATGTCAATGATGCTCTAAGTTTTAAGGGAAGTCTTTCTTTCTTGCATGAAAAAAAAGCCTGCAACCTTCTAATTGGTGTATCACCAGAAAAGAGTTTGATGGTGCGGGCACTTTCAAATGAGTATCAACTGGGTAAGACTGTTGTACAAAGAGCTTTTCTTCATTCGAAACGTCAATTGACAAAGTCATTCCTTGTTCAAATTGTAGATGATGAACTATCTAGAGATTTACTAGATGGTTTGACAGTTCTACAAAGTGAATCGAGTCTAGATGATATCTTTGTACTTAGAAAAGGGGAATAAAGAATTCGCAGATCTTTTCTAAGATGGCTTGGTCTTCTTTTGAGAAGTTATTGAATTCAAAGGAATCAATATCTAAGATGGCAACAAGTTTGTCATCTTTTTTTATTGGAATACAGATTTCAGAATTGGAAGCACAATCACAGGCAATGTGACCTGAAAATTTATGTACATCTTCAATTCTTTGTGTTTCTTGTGTTTTAGCGCAAGTACCTACAACACCTTTTCCATATGGTATGCGTGTACAGGCAACTTTTCCTTGGAAAGGTCCTAGAGTACATTCGTTGTTTGTTTCATCACAAATATAGAAGCCTAGCCAATTGATGTTTTCCATTTCATGATAGAGTAGAGCTATTAAATTTGAAATATTTGCGATGTTTGGCAGTGTATCATCGATTAAATAACTGCATTGTTCAATTAAAATTTCATTCATTTTTATCACCGTACTTATTTTACCAAAAAATGTATAAAATTAGTGACTTTTGTCATTGAAAAAAAGCTTTTTTTTAAGTAGTATATAAGTGTAAATAAAGCTTTTATTTAAAGGCTTGGGGAATTTGGGATTGATACTAATACTTCTGCAAGAATAACAGACAGTAAAATTGATAGCGCGAATCATTTTTAGTGTCAAAAACAAATTTTGACGGAGAGAAGATTCTAGTAGGCTTGACGGGGCTGAATGAATCTTCTTTTCTTTTTTTAAAAAAATTTAAAAAAGGGGTTTACAAGATGGAAATGATTTGGTAATATAGATGAGCACTGCTGAGGTGCAGATGATC
>UMIY01012298.1_pt1 | contig 12733 bp, 10 predicted proteins | sample 1965921 | NCBI WGS metagenome assembly UMIY01 (sample SAMEA4836134, study PRJEB28245) | human gut metagenome | biome: gut microbiome; material: fecal sample | place: Denmark | collected 2008
AACGACCGCATAACCGCCTCTCACGCTTACGCACACACCGCAAAAGTTCTCGCTTGCGTCACATTTTGCAACAGTGCCGTTGTCCTTCATCTTAACAGGCACGCCTGCCTCCGTAATTGTTTTGTCTGCAATAAATGTTGCGGCATTTTCGCCATAACCGTTAAAATTTACATTCATAATCATACCTCCGTTAAATACTGAACTGACCGTTTTCCACGGTGTTATTTCTCTTGTCCTGCTTGCAGTAAAGCTGCGGAACAGGTTCAAAAGCTGCTTTCTTCTTCTTTTCAAATGCTGACTTAAATTCTCTGAGCTGTTCAATTGTCATGCTCTTTGCAACGCTCTCCATTGTTTCGCCCGAAATGTCAGGCTGAACAAAAGCGGCAAGCCCCACAACATCACGGGTAAGGCTTTCACGGTACAGCACACCGTCCTTAGCCGACTTTTTAAGCCCGTCAATATATTCGCACAGCTTCCTGCTGTCGCTCTCATCAAGTGCAAAAGCCTTTTTGTTTTCAATGGCTTTAAGAATTTTCTCCATATCATTTTCCTTTCCAAAAATTTTGTGACCTTTCGTAATGCCTGCCTTTTTTTGTGACGGCACGGCAACAAAGCTCCATTCGTATGCGTCATACGGGTTCACAAGTTCACCGCAACAAAGCTTTGAGCCATAAACCTCGCCCTTTTTGTGAGTACACATTGAGGTGTCCTCACCGCACACATTGCACACAACCCTGTCAACGGCACAGCCAACGCTTACTTCCTTGATAATTCCGCTGTCAATCGCAAGGATAATATCCCTGTTGCTCTCACAAACGGGAAGATATGCCCTTGCCTTGAGCCTGTAGTAATCGTCACCCAAAGCCGTTTTCTGACCGTCAATTTTCTCAACCTTACAGCTGAAAATTCTTGCCGTCTGATTTTTGGCACTCGGATTGTGGTCAATAATTCCTGTCTTGCCGACAAAAAGCTTTTCAAGCTCATAAAGCGACTCCGTTGTAAAGCGTTCGCCGTCACGGTCAACATCGTTGTCACACAGCACAACCGAAAACGCATACACCTCATTTTTTGCAAGATTTCGCCTTGTAAAGCGGTTAATCAGTTCGAGTTCATCATCGCCGACAGTCTGATTTTCACCGTCAACAACGCCCGAAACACCGCTTTTAATAAGTTTGTTATCCTTCATTCTGCACCTCCGCTCCAATCTGTCTTTCAATGTTCATCGCATTTGCATTGTTAAGTCTTGCCTGAGAAAGCTCAACCGCATCCTGAAGATTAATCTTGTCCCACTCAATCTTAAAGCTGTCGTTATAACCGCACATTTTAAGATGAGCCGACACAATTTTTGTAATCACGGGTTCAAGCACTGTGCGGTAGTAGGCAAGCTCGCTTGTGAGGATATCCGCCTGCTGTTCGCTCATTCTCTCCGTACTCGACCACGAAATGCCGAGCAAAAACGGCGGAATACCAAGCTTTGCAATAATCTGCTCAAGAATATGCCTTACGGGAATGTCGCAGTCGGGCATATCGCTTTCAGCACCGATAACCTTAATGCTGACATCGCCGACCGACACAAAATCACACACGCTGTCGCTTCTCATCGCCTTTTTCCACTCATCGGCAACCGCCTGTGCATTTTCTCTGCTCACAGCCGAACCGTTTGAATCGGGATTGAGAGTAACCGCAAAACGAATATCGCCAACCCTCTCCCAGTTTGTTTTTACCGACTCAAAAATCCTCAAAAGTATTGAGCTGACAAACGGCAGACCGTTGAGTATGGAAGTACCGCACACAGTACCCGGCTTGGGATTAAGCAGGGTTGCAAAAATCCTTTCCGGATGCTTAGGTTCTTCGGCTGTACCGTTGCCGAGTGTGTAAACCGCAAGCTTCAGCGGAGAAGAATCCGCTCTGATTTCAACATCGTCAAGGCTTGCATTGTACAATGCGCAAATGCCTTCACCGCCACTATCGGGAACAATCTCACCAACCGCCTGTCCGTAGGTGAGAAGCGAATCAAGGTAGCAAAGTACAAAACTTTCAAGTCCCATCATTTCACCATTTGTGCGGACATTTTTAACAAAGCTGTCGGCAATCTTCTGACTTTCAGCCGATGAAGTCACAATTTTGAATCCGCCGATAAGTCTGATAATTTTGCAGAGTGCCGCATCAATAATCGGCACAGACTCACGCAAAGTTGTGTACAGCTGCCTTTCCGTTCTCGTCTGAACGGCAAATCGTGAGAAAATCGGCGAATTATTTCTCGTTTCTCTCAAAACGGTCTGCACCGTCTTTATGCTCTCGGTCTTTTTATTTTTTCTGCCAAGCCTCAAGCTGTTTCCTCCTGTCTTTTGGTTGCAACGGCAAAGAATCCGTCACAACCGTAAATTTTCGTAGCGACAAAATATCTTATGTCGTCCATTGCATGGTCGTTTTCCTTAACAGGTGCGTCACTGCGCCCCGAGCCGTCCCAACGGTAAAGCGAAAATTCTCTTCTTGCGGCTCTGCAATTTTTGCAGATTCTGATTTTTCTGTCCTTCAAAGCCTGCGAAGTCTGTCTTATGCCGTTGATAACATTGTTTTCAGCTGACACAACCGTGTATTTTCCGTGCCGTCTTATAACCTCAATAAAGCTTGCGGCAGACGGATCGACAATCACACATTCGATTTTCCGCCCGTCAATCAGCTTTTCAAGTCCGTCATAATGCTCCTCGTCGGTCTTTTGAAAGCCCTGAGTGCGTGAGTTGAAGTAGTATTCGTCAACCCTGTACCACACACCGTTTTTTCTGCCCCACAAACCGAATGATGCGGGATTTACAGTACCGTAATCGCACGATACCGCCCAGCTTTCAATATCTGACGGAATATCGCAGTACATCCTTTCATTGTCCATAAACGGATAAACCGCACCGAAAACGGCTACCCATCTGCCTTTTACGAACCTCTCGTAAAACACACCCGAATACAGACTTTCATACCTCTTGATAACCTCGGGCTTCAAAGACGGGTTGTCCTGCATTGTAAAATGCAGATATAACGCATTTTTGTCACCGCACTTTTTAATCCACTCACGGTAGAACCAATGCTCAGGGAATTCGGGATTGCAGTTAAACCAAAATCTTGAACCCGACACGGAACATCTCGCCAATGCCTGTTCAACGAACGACCTCGGCATCAACGCAACCTCATCAAAAAGCACACCCGAAAGCGTCATGCCCTGAATAAGTGATGCGGATGACTCGTCCTTTCCTCCGAAAAGATAAAACCTGTTCATCACTCCGTTAACGCTCACGGTCAAAATATTCTGCGACAGCTTTTCTTCACACTTAAAACCGAGTGATTTCAAAATCGGAATCACGGGCGTAATCATATTTCGCCTTAAAGAACGGATTGTCTTTCCACAAAGTGCAAAGTCCGAATTTGCAAAATCGTAAAAGCTCCACAGAATAAAAGACAGCGACATACAAAAAGTCTTTCCGCTGCGCACAGCACCGTCACAGATGATTGCGTCCCTGTCACGAAAAGCCGACTCCCTGTTCCACCACGAAAGCACGGTAAGCTGTTTTTTAGAAAAAGCTTTAATTTCCATTTTCCTTGTCATTCACCGCCCTTGCGCTGTTTGAAATGGCGTCAAAAAGCTGTTTTGCGCCTGTTTCATGCTCACCGCCTGCACCGAGTTTTTCAAGTGCCTTTAGCCTGTCAAAAAACTTGATTTCCATTGAACCGTCCTTCGGTCTTTTAATCTCCGACACAAGGAACAAATCCATTCCCTCAAGATCCTCCTTGCTCGGATCACTTTTGTAAAGCAAAGAAATTGCGTCGCAAATGCTACCAAAAGCCAACCGCTGATACCCTGCCGCCGCCATGTTGGCAAGGGATTTTTCTCTTAGCCGTGACAGCCGTTCAAGCTCGGCTGAAATTTCGGGACGGCAGATAAGCTCTTCCCCCTTCTGCTCACAATCCCCCGTGTAGCCTGCCTTTTCTGCGGCAAGCTCGGAATTTCCCGAACCGAGAAATAAACTGCAAAACTTCTTTTCCCTACCTGTCAATTTTCTGATATCTCGTCACCTCCGTTTTTCGAGAGGCTTTATCAACGCCCCTCACTTATACCTGCAAAATTCAAAAAAATTGCATACTTTAATGCAATTTTCAAAAATATTTTTAATAATAATTATTCACAACCAAAAATCAATAGTCAAAGATATCCGCCTGATCCCCCTCAGAAAGCCGTCTTTTCCAAATCAGGTAATAAAAAAACCGTGTGTACTTTTTCTGTACACACGGTTTTGTGTTTTAGTCGGTATATTTACTTGAGCATTTTAAGGATTTCGTCCTTTTCACGATAGCCTACTGCCTTGTTGACAAGCTGACCGTTTTTGAACACCATAAGAGTCGGGATACTCGACACATTATACTGCATTGTAAGGTCGGGTTCTTCGTCAACATTAACCTTGCCGACAAGAATTTTGCCGTCATATTCGTCAGCGATTTCTTTCACAATCGGGGCAATCATCTTGCACGGACCGCACCATGTTGCCCAAAAGTCTACAAGCACGGGGATATCCGACTGCAAAACCTCCTGCTCAAAAGTTTCTTTGTAAAGCTCTATTTCCATAACAATCCTCCTGTTCGGTTATTTTAATCTTTAGATTTGTAGTAAAGCATACAATGACAAAAGCCCTCAAAATCAGGATCGGCAATTTGCTCCTTGAATTCCTTGCACATACACTTGTATTCCTCTGTACGCTGAATTCTGCACGGGCAGTAACCGCCTGTCCTCTTCAAGCCCTCTTTAACTGTCTTTACTGTTTCTTTGTCGGGATTAAGTGTTATTTTCATCTGCTCACCCCACAATTTTTACGGCGTTTGCCGTTAATCTCTTCCCTTGACTATACTATATATCGCAACCCTAAAATTGTCAAGCATGCGAGTGCCTCGCACCCTGTTCGTGTAGACAGTTTAATATAACCAAAGTTACGACTCCCGAGATTTGCTTTGTGCTAATCGCTCTCTGTTCGTGAAGATAGGTTCTGTAATGCAAAACATATTATGCCCGAGCGTAACATTGCCACCGTCTGCACCATTCAATGTAGCGGCGAACCGTGTTCGCCCTTTGTTTTATGTGCAAACATAAAACAAGCCGTAGGGGTAACCTTGCAACTATATTTCTAACGGGAAAACACGGTTCGCCGCTACATATTACACACAACACCCATCACAGCAAAACATTTTTATAAAACAAACCCATTCATCAAGCTGGCGGATAATATCCGCCCCTACGGGTTTGTAGCATTTATATAATTTGTACCGTTACTTGCGAGTGTTCATCGGATCACCTACTGAATTGTGAAAACAATAACTAAAATTATCTTTATTATTTGCCGTATAAAAAAACTATGATAAATTTTTCAAAAATTGCATTAAAATATACATTTTTTCGCCTTTTGTGCTTATAAGCGGAGGCGATTTTATGACAAACTTTTTTATAGTACCAAACGAGGTGTTTGACCTCAACCTAAAACCGCAACAGTTCGCTGTTTTATGCTACATACTCAAATGCTGTGACGAATCGAACACCTGTTATCCGTCCATACACACCATTGCAGAGGCCTGTGCAATCTCCGACAACACCGTTAGGGAAAGCATAAAATTCCTTTGCAAAAGAAAAATCATTACCAAATCGGGCGGTTTTACGGTCGGCAAATACGGCAAGATTCAGTCATCTTCCTATCTGTTCTCGATCAACCCGAATTTTTATGACGAAGGTTTCGGCAGGGACAACCTTGTCGAATATTACAAAAACGAAAACTCTGCCACCTCATAATCTGCAACGACACACTCTGCGAATATCACTTCATACCCCATGTAAAATACTGCACCCCCCTACTTCAAATATTACACCCATGGGGTTCAGAATTTACACCTCCCCCCTTCAAAATTTGAACCCGTCCCCTTCAGAATTTGAAGCCTAATAATACCCATAGAAAAAGACTAAGAGAAAAATACCCAAGGAACAATACCAAATGAATAACTGTAATGAGTGGAATTGAGAGCGAATACTGACGAATTGCATCCTTGTAATCGCAGAAATTTGTGTTATACTTAAGTTGAAAATAATTTGATGAGGTGATAACATGGTAATAAGAGAGGTTCAGGACAGAGATTTCGTTCAGCTTGCGGAAATGAGATGGACACATGCTGTTGAGGACGACGAAACTTACGGTGAACACAACACCGACGGTGTAACAAAATCGGTATTTATCGAGGAGTTCGTTGCCTTTTTATACACAAACAAGGAATATAAAATCTTCGTTGCGGAAGATGAGAATGCGAAAATTCTTTCGGCAATGTTTGTATATCTTATTCCGACAATTCCCACCCCGAATGCAAAGCGTGAATTTATTGCGTATCTCACAAAGGTGTTCACGCTTGAAGAATATCGTGGCAAGGGCATCGGCACTCGACTGCTCGATTATGTAAAGAAGTACCTTTCGTCAATCAACTGCGAACTTGTCTTTGCATGGCCAAGCAAAAATTCGGCAGAATGGTATAAATCTCATGGGTTTTCAGACACCAACGAAATTTTTGAGTGCAGATTATAACAATAAAAAATATAAGTGAACAATCGGGTAACAGATTTACTGAATGTAAACTTCTGCTACCCGATTGTTATTCTATACCGAGAATATCATGGAAATATTTAAGCGTGGAATATTTGCATTTTCGTTCAAAAGATTTTTTGTCAGCGTTTTCAAAATCTGAAACCAATTTGCCATAGCCCTCTATGTATTTTGAAATCGGTTTTTCAATTTTATAAATACTCATTCTGACAACCTTATATTCATTGTATCAACGATTGCATTTTCAAATAAATATTTATCATAATCCTCAGGTCTGATAAGAACCGTTTTTGAATAATCAAGCCCCGATGAATCGGTTTTTGACCTTTCTGTATTTTTAAACAGGAACGCTTTTTTATGATGAATATGCGACCTAAACGGAACACAAATATAAATAATAATCTTTAATATAATTTTTTGTCAAGCATTTTTAAGCTGACATAACAACTTCGGATACACTTTTATTATAAGCATATTTTTTAAAATATTACGAACAAATAAAATAACAAAAAACGGCACCCCGATTTTACTCGGAGTGCCGTAATTAATTTTGATTACAGAATCAGAATCGTGTTGAGTGTGGAATATTCCGCATTATTTAGCGTAAGCAGAATCTCCGCCGATCTGACCGTCGATACCTGTAAATCCGCTTGCGCAGCATACATATACTCTCATGTTAGCCTTAGCAAGTTCCGGAACTGTAAGTGTACCGTCAGTAACATACTTAACATCACCTGTAACAGCGTCAACATACTTACCGTTAGGAATGTTCTTGAATGTTGCACCTGAAGAAATTGAAACGAGTGCAAGGCTGTCTGTGTTGTCGTCAGTATAACGGCGAACATAAGACATATCACCGCCTGTTACATATGTGCTTGATGCTGTGTACTGTCCCTTCTGGAGAGCGGGGATAGCACGACGAATAGCATTAACCTTTGAAAGGTGCTTACTGAGCGGGCTTGCAAGAGTGTCAGCAACAGTGCCTGATGCTGCGTACTCACTGAAGTCAGTAGCGTTTACAGTACCCTCAAGATAATCACCGAAGTATGCACGACCTGAGTTTTCAAGAGAAATAAGTGTACCCTTATCAATAAGCTCACCCTTCTTGAACTCAACTTCTGAACCATAGTATACGCAAGGAATACCACGGAATGTGAACATAAGATCCATATTCTCTGCCCATGTCTGTGTACCGCCTGTGAAACGAGTTGTTTCATCCGGCTGCTCAGGAGCATAGTCGTGTGAATCAACATACATTACGCTGTATGTTGCATCATTGTAATACTGGTCGTTGTTAACAGCGAAGTTATAAGCGTTCTTAGCGCTACCGAACATTCTGTGCATCTGGAAGTCAATTGCATCCATGCCTGATGCCATAGAACGGTCGGAACCGTGATATGTAATACCGTCAAGGTAAGCGTTGTCGCTCTTTGGCTGTGTAGAATCCATATCACCGTTGTAATTATCTTCTTCAAGATAATGCTGAAGAACGAGGTTCATGTTGTCGTTGATGTCTGAAGCTGATGTGCCCCAGTTCCAGCTGTCTGCCCACTTAGAGTTAGACTCTTTCCATGTGTAGTAAGGAGTTGACTCCTCGGCATGGCCACGATACCAAACTGATGTGTATCTTGTGCAGATTTCGCCGAACATATAGAAGTTAGGCTTGCCTGCTGCCTTAGCAGCGTCCATAAGCTGATCATTGAACATAATGTTGAGAGATACTCTCGGAATGTGACGAACGGTATCAACACGGAAGCCGTCAACGCCCATATCCATATACTTTGAATATGAATCTACAACATATTCTGCAACTGCAGGGTTCTCTGTGTTAAGGTCAACGCAGTCGCCTGCAATCTGGCTGAACTTTGTTGTCCAGTCATCATAGTTAGGACTCTGGAAATAGCCTGTATGATAGTAGTTGTTCGGGTTGTAAGTATCACTCTGTGAAATCTTATTCATAGAGAAGTCCTGAGCTGCAGGCTGAGGACCGGTTGAGTTACCGTTGTCGCCTGAGTAAGTAACATTCTTCATAAGGTTAAGTCTCTGCTGATACTGAACACCCGGCTTCTGAGCCCAGTATTCCTCAGGTGACTTAAGGCCGTATGTATCAAGAAGATACTGTGTAGGAATCAATGACTCCTGAAGGTTGCCAAGGTCTTTAGTTGTATCCTTTGTGAAAAGATCACAGAAGTGTGCTTCACCAAAGTTACCTGTGTGCTGAAGAACTACGTCCTGAATAATCTTCATGCCCTTCTGGTGAGCATCGTGAATAAGATCCTCGTATGTGTAGTCTGAGCTTTCATAACGAGCATCAACTGTTGACAAATCCATAGCATGATAGCCGTGGTAGTCATAGCCTGATCCGTTTGTAACAACAGGTGTTACCCAGATTGCGCTGAAACCGAGAGCCTTGATGTAGTCGAGCTTTTCACCAAGACCTTTAAAGTCACCACGCCATGCAGGGTCGTCATCACCGTTGCCGGCTGTGCCGTCATCCCAGCAGTGAACATCGTTGCCTGTATCGCCGTCATAGAAACGGGTTGTCATAACGAAGTAAATTGTTTCTTCACGCATATCAACGCTGCCAATCGGATCCGGCTCGTCAGGGTTGTATTTTGACCATTTACCGTTTTCACAGTACCAGTCTGCGCTTGCAGCAGATTCAAGTTTTTTCTCCGAAGAATACTGCTTGCCGTTAGCGTCTGTAACAATGGCATTTACCTTTGTAACATCTGCTACATGGTAGTTATACCACTTGTCACCCTTTGTCATTTTCTCACCGGGGTAAGACTTTGACATGGCGCTGTTTGTGGGGAGCGAGTTCCACAAATATACATATGGCTGTGTACCGTCACTCATTCTTACATGAATTGTGATGCCTGTTTCTGTTGTATCCGCAGATACAGCGTCAGAGTCGGAACTCTGAGCTGCATTTACAGAAATTACTCCTGCGGTTACAACCATCATCACAGCAAGAACAAGTGCGCACAGCTTCTTTATTCTTGTCATAGGTATATCTCCAATCTTTCTTTTACTTAATGTTTGGATTATTCAAGGTTTACAACGATTTTCTGAATGATTGTTGCATCCTTAACACTGATTGTACCGTCACCGTCAAGGTCGCAAATTTTGAGGTCAAGTGTTTCGAGAGCCGGAACATCCGAAATTCCAACAATTGACTTCTGAAGATATGTTGAGTCCATAACAGTTACATCTCCGTCACCGTCAACATCGCCACGAAGTCTTTCGGGAGCTGTTGTAGGCTGAACTGTTGTTGGCTGAGGAGTTGTAGGTTTAACAGTTGTTGGCTGTGGAGTTGTAGGCTTAACAGTTGTAGGCTGAACTGTTGTTGGCTGAGGAGCAGTTGTAGGAACAACAACTGTTGTAGGCTCAGTAACATCGTCTGCAGCTGTGTAAGTATAAGTCTTGTTTATTGTGCTGTTGTCAGAACTCTGTACATAAACATTAACCTTGTATTCACCCTTCATTGTAGGAACGAATGTGTAAATGTTGTTGAGTGTGTAGTAAGGTGTGTTCTGAACACCGTTAGGATCAGTTACAACATACTTGTAGAAAATAAGGTTAGTACCTGTCTTACCGCCGCCTGCCTTAACTGTTACAGTAGCAGTTGAGTTAACCTTGATAAGGTTAAGGTTTGCAGGAGTAACGCTCTTGATGATTGGCTTAACAAGTGCTGAGTCGTCCTTAACTTCAAGAGTCATTGTACGGTTGTTTGTGTTGCCGTCTGCGTCCTTAAAGTCAAATGTAATTGTGTATTCACCTGCAACTGTAGGAGTCCATGTTACTGACTTAGCAGAAGAGAAGTCGGAAAGTGTTGATGTTCCGCCCTGTGCGTTAGTAACAGAGAACTTGTAGCTTACTGCTGCGCCGCTCTTATTGGCAGCAGTTGCAGAAAGCTGTACATCTGTACCTGTGTAGATGTTTGATGCAGGATCAGCAGTAAATTCCTTAACCTGGAGAGGGCTTGTATCATAAACAGACCACTGATTAGTCTTGTTGTTGTATATATAGCCGTCCTTTGCAGTAAGGTCTGATGTCTGTGACTGACCGCTGTTGCTGAAGATGCATTTTGCATATGACTTTGATGCGGTGTACTGATAGATGTTGCCGCCGATGCTTGTCATCTTTACGCCCGGCCATGAGCCGTTGCTGTCAGTACTGCCGTTCCACATATAAACTACCGGTGTTGCCCAACCTGCCTCGTTGTTGAGGTAAACAGTTGTGCCTTCACCGCTGGGAGTTGTTGCTGTTGTAGCAGTTGTTGCTGTTGTTGCGCTTGTAGGTCTCTGAGCAGTTGCGTCCTGTGAAGGAGCACCTGCATAATCCGACCATGTACCCTTTGTAAGGTCATAGATTTTACCGTGACCCGGGTATGTAAGGTCTTTTGTCTGATTTGAGCCGTCGTTGAAGATTACCGATGTGTAATCATTGTCAAGAGTGTAAGAATATACACCGTCCTCAACCTTTGTCATTGCTTTACCCGGCCAAGATGCGTTGCTACCGAGACCGTCAGTCCACATGTAGCAGTTAACTTTTGACCAGCCGTTGTTTACCCTAACGTAAACAGTATCGCCTGTTGCAGCAGAAGCACTGACTACACCGACGAATACGGTTGAAACCGCCAGCATAAGGCAAAGCACAAGGCACATGATTTTGTGTTGTCTTTTTACCATTTTGATTTCCTCCAGAATTATTTTTTTGTTGCACGTGTGAAGCTACTCAACACTACTCCACAATTACTCTTTAATTCTACATTATTGAACCGCTAATAATTTTCCTTTAAAGAATAATAAAATTTCTTGCGTCACAAATTATTCACATTCAAATTGTGCATAATAGACAATGAAACAATAATTAGCAAAAAAACAGGATAATAAAAGCAAATAGTCAGATGTTCGGTTAGCAACATCTGACTTTATTTGCAGTTTCATGTCAAAAAATTTTCATTTGATTACTTCTTTTTGATTTTGTCCCAATAGGCTTTGAACGCCTGCTCGTTTTTATTTCTGCCGTATTCATAATACTTCTTGTCCTTTAGGGCATCGGGCAGATATTGTTGCTCAACATAATGGTTCGGGAAATCGTGGGGATAAAGATAGAACTGTCCCTTGTTTGGATTGTCATCTCCGTCACAGTGCCTGTTCTGCAATTGTCTGGGTACAGGTCCCGAGTTACCCGTTCTTATGTCAGCCAAAGCTCTGTTTATACCCATATATGCCGAGTTGGATTTTGGGGCATTGCACACCATAACCACGGCATCGGCAAGCGGAATTCTCGCCTCGGGAAGTCCGACAGCCTGTGCTATATCAACGCACGACTTTACAATCGGCAAAAGCTGTGGATACGCAAGTCCCACATCCTCGCTCGCACACACCATAAGTCTGCGACACGCACTCGGCAGATCGCCTGCCTCAAGCAGTCTTGCAAGATAGTGAAGTGCGGCATCGGGATCGCTTCCACGCATACTTTTCTGATAAGCCGAAATAATATCGTAATGCTCATCGCCCTCACGGTCATATCTTACCGCACTTTTCTGCACAAGCTGTTCAACGGTTTCAAGTCTTACAACCTTTTTTCCGTCAATTTCATCTGTTGCAATCACGGAAAGTTCAACGGCATTCATAGCCTTGCGAACATCTCCTCCGCAACCCGATGCTATTTTCTTTGCACATTCTTCGGGCATTTCAATATCCGTACCGCTCTCCTCGGCAAGAAAATCACTTGCACGGTAAACCGCCTTTTCAACCTCATCCTGATCAACCGGCTTAAATTCAAAAACAGTCGAACGGCTCAGAATTGCGTTATATACATAAAAATACGGATTTTCGGTTGTTGACGCAATCAGCGTGATGCTGCCGTTTTCAATGTATTCAAGCAAAGTCTGCTGTTGCTTTTTATTAAAATACTGAATTTCGTCAAGATAGAGCAGAATTCCGTTAAGCCCCGAAAAAGTGTTAAGCTGTGCAACAATCTCCTTTATGTCGGCAGTTGAAGCCGTTGTGCCGTTAAGCTTTTTGAGGGTACGGTTTGTCTTTTTGGCAATATATGTGGCAAGCGTAGTTTTTCCGACCCCCGAAGGACCGTAGAAAATAAGA
>UMIY01050106.1_pt1 | contig 12726 bp, 11 predicted proteins | sample 1965921 | NCBI WGS metagenome assembly UMIY01 (sample SAMEA4836134, study PRJEB28245) | human gut metagenome | biome: gut microbiome; material: fecal sample | place: Denmark | collected 2008
CTCCCGCCGCTTGCTCTTGCGGAGCACGAAGTTGGAGTCCGTGGCACCGCTGAGGCCCGTGGTGCCGGAGATCATGTTCATGGGATCGTCGTCACCCAGCTTGCGCAGGTGATGGATCAGCAGCACAGCAATGCGGTGTCGGTCTGCCAGTGCTTTGAGTACACCGATGTCCCGATAGTCGTTGGCGTAGGGATTGGCATCGTTGCTCATGGTCCGGATGCGCTGCAGCGTATCGATGACTATGAGACCTGTGGCCGGGTGCTCTTTGAGGAACTGCTCGATCTGTTCCACCAGTCCGCTGTGGAGCTGTTCCGCCATGACGGCGAAGTGCAGCGTGGGCGGCGCGTCCTCGGTGAGATCGAAAAGCCGGCTCTGGATGCGCTGGAAGCTGTCCTCCAGACAGAGGTAGAGGACCTCGCACGGGTGCGTGGGAAAATTCCAGAGGGGTTCGCCCCGCGCCACCCGGAGACACAGCCACAGCGCCAGCCAGGACTTTCCGATCTTCGGCGCACCGGCTAGCAGGTGCAGTCCCTGGGGCAGCAGATCGTCTACGAGGAAAGAGATCGGTTCGTAGGCAATGGCTTGCAGGGTATCGGCGTCTATGGTGTTGAGTTTTTTCATAAAATTCTCCTTTCAAAAAAGTAAGAGCGAAGATCGCCCGCCTTCGACCATCGCCCTTCTACTTGTATTGTGGAGACTTTTTTGATACACTCAGAGAAACAACAGACAAATAAAAATCGTTTGCTGACAAAAAAGAGGTGATCCGGATGTTTCAGTCCATCGCATTCTATATTGGAGAGAAAACCCTGGATCTGAATGGACAAGCGTATCCTTTGGGGGAGTTGACCGCTGAGGTCCTGAACATCTCTCCGGATGAGTACCACAAGCTCCACCGGATACTGGCCAAAGCTGTTTGCAAGATGGTGAATTATGAAAAGAGCCATCAGATGCAGGACTGGTTTGATGCCAATGAGCAGATGATCAAACTTCACCGTTCCCTGGTACGACACCGGGTGTTTCAGCTGCTTCAGGAAACGGAAGAGATTTTGTCAGAGGCGCGCGTACTGACAGAGCAGTACTCTTTGTTTCAGGAACCGGAAGACTTGGAGCCAACGGAACGGGATCTGGAGATCGCAGCTGCGATCGGAGAGTACCAGGACTATCTGGAGCATCCGGAGGAGTATGGCGGCGACGATTTTCTTGGAGCCCAGATGGGGGACGGGGATTATGAGATCCGGGCACCTCGCCCTCCCATTCCGCCGAAGCCTCCGGAAAAGACCAGAGCACTTTTGGTTTGGCCAGGGGACCTGAACGTGAAGTGGGAGTATTACAGGCAGTGTTGCATGCGCTATGGTGAGATTCTGGAAGACATTGCCTCGGTTTGCCAGACCTTGCAGGAATTCATCCGAATGGGCATTTCCTCCTTGGACAAGCTGACGCCTGACAACTATCTGGCGGCACTGCACGAATTCCTGTATAGCGAACGCTCCTATAAATGGATCGCCAACCCCTTGGAGGGAACGGGATTCTACACCGCCATTGATGATGTGCGGCTGCAGCTGGTTCCCCGCGAGACATCTCCGGGTTCCGGAACGTTCAAGGTCTATGAATATTACGAGACGACGCATCTTCAGACCATGCTGAAACTGGATTTCTATAAGGCACTGGAGGCTGGACATATCATCCGCAAATGTGAGAACTGCGGACGATACTTTCTGCTGCAGAAGGGGTACCACACCAAGTACTGCGATCTGCCTAATCCAGCCAATCCAAAGTACACCTGCGCCCAGTTGGGTTATCGTCTCCGCGGGATCAAAGAGGATGCGGAAGGAAGTCCGCTGGCGCAGGCCCTTTACCGTTGTTATCAGCGGATCGACAAGGATCGTTCCCGCGGCGTGATCACGGCGGAGGAGCGGACCAAACTGCGGGAGAAAGCACAGGAACTGTACCACCAGGCGCGAACCAAGCCGGGAACGACCTACGAGGCGTTCGATACTTCCCTGGCTAAGGAGCGTCTGTATCCGTGCTGTGGAGTTGAGAGAAAGAGCCGTCCCAGAGGACGGCCAAAGCGCGAAAGCTGATTTTCAGACGGAGAGGGGGGTGGTGCCGAATGGAGAATGAAGAGCTGTACAGGCGAGCACAGGCCGGTGAAGCCGGCGCGTTTGAACAGCTCCACAAGCAGCTTGCGAACTTCATTCGGTCCATCGCTCTGGAATCGTGCAGGCACTTTGGCTGTACAGATGTGGTGTCTGCATCGCTGCTGGAGGATCTCTGCGCCGAAGGAGACCTGGAGCTGTGGGAACGCATCCGTAGCGGCGGTTATGATGAGCATGCCGGAAAACTGACCACCTATCTCTATCCTTTCCTGCGAGGAAGAATGTACCGTTATCTGGAGACCAATCTGGGCGTGATGTCCCTGAGTAAGGACGAGATGGAGCGAGTGCGGCAGGCTCAGCGTCTCTATCACGTGGAGGGAAAGTCCGCAGAAGAGATTGCGGCGGCGCTGCATCTTTCAGATGAGGCCACCGCAAGACTGGTCGGCTATAACACGCATTTTCTCTCTGTTTTTGATCTGCTGGGCAGTGAGGAAGAAGGAGATCCCTTTGAGCGGCTGTTCTCTGATCGGCAGGGTGTGTCCTCGGAACAGATCATCTATCGGAAGGGCTGTCTGGAGTTGCTGGAGCAATTGTTTCAGACACTGAGTGCCAAGGACCGCTCGATCCTGGGACATACTTTCGGCGTCTACGGCTATGAAAAGCTGTCCGCTGACGAATTGGGGTTGCGGGAAATGCTCTCTCCTGACGGTGTGACAAAGGCACGAAAGGCAGCGCTGGAGCATTTGCGTCAACGCTATCCTGACAGTGCCCTGTACCGCTGGCGCAGAGCCTTCCGAAAGATGAGGGATGTGTAAGCCGACTGGTCATCTGGCGCATCCGTCAAAGATTTCCTTCAGGGAATAGAACAGGCATCTATCTCAGTCTCCTCGACTGATGATAGATGCCTGCTTTCTTCGAAATGATGCAGTTCGTTGGTCAGTTCACATGCCAATTTAAATCCGCAGAGAAAGCTGTCCAGGGACCGTTCTTCGATGATATGGTTCTGGGTATCGATGATCCGCAGTACCAGTTTTCTCTCTGGTTTCTCCAACCGTTCAATCAGCTGGTGGTGACAGATCTCGACTTCCTGTTCGTATTCCGCCAAGGGCAGAGGGGTGTAGAAACGGGCGTACAGTGATTTCAGGGTTTCGTTCATGTGTCTCGCCTCCTTGCAGCAAGACACCATAGCACAGGTTAGGGGAAATAGCTACTGCTTTTTCACTTGTCCTGCTCGAAGTCGAAAAAAAGGAGCAGACTCTGCGTCTGCTCCATTTTCTTTTATCGGTTTTGTGCTTTGTAGCTCTCTCCCCATGTCCACATGGCGTCCAGAATGGGTTTCAGACTTTTTCCAAGCTCGGTCAGACTGTACTCCACCCGGGGAGGGACCTCGGCATACACTTTCCGGCTGACCAGTCCCTTTTCCTCCATATCCCGAAGCTGTGCCGTCAGCACTTTCTGGGACACGCTGCCGATGGACTTCTTCAGCTCTCCGAACCGCTTGGTCCCCGGCATCAGGTCCCGCAGGATCAGAACTTTCCACTTATCGCCGATGAGCATCAGCGTGGTCTCCACCGGACAGGCAGGCAATTCTTTCGTTTGCTGCATGGTATCACACCTTCCAATAGTTTCTTTTTGGTAACTACGGTACAATAAAGTGCTTACTTTACAATCGATACTTATGAAAGTATGATAATCCTGCAAGGTGAAAATTGCAATCCCAAAAGTCACATTCAACACCAGGAGGTATTTATCATGAATGAAGTCGTAACCTTTTTGCAGGAAAATCCCGTACAGTATCTGGCCACTGTGGGCCGTGACGGCAAGGCCAAGTGCCGCCCCTTCATGTTTTCCGGCGAGATGGACGGCAAGCTGTGGTTCTGTACCAACAACACCAAGGATGTCTACAAGGACATGCAGGCCAATCCCAATATTGAAATCACGGTTTCCAGCCCGTCCTATGCGTGGATTCGTTTGAACGGCGAGACGGTCTTTGAAAATAACATGGCCGCCAAGGAGATGTGCATCCGGAACCCCATCGTCAAGGGGCAGTATGGAGAAGCCACCAACCCCATCTTCGAGGTGTTCTATCTGAAAAATGCCCATGCGGTGATTGCCGACTTCTCCGGCAACCCGCCCAAGGAGTACGATCTGTAAATAGGGGAGAAGCCCTGGGGGCCGCTGTCTTGCAGGGCTGCACCTGTCTTCATACGGAGGATGCCAGATGAATGTCCAGGATTACTTTGCTGTGATTGTAAATCAAATTCATTCTTCTGCCTTTGCTACTGTGGATGGCCATGGGCGGCCCGTTACCTGTGCCATTGACATGATGGATTATGATAAAAATGGGCTTTACTTCCTGACAGCAAAGGGCAAAAACTTTTATGACCGGCTGAAAGCCAATGAAAATATCGCTTTCACAGCCATGAGGGGAGATAATACGCTGTCCTGCGTGGCGGTGTCGGTACAGGGAAAAGCGCGGGAGATCGGCCCAGACAAGCTGCCGGAGCTGTTCCGTAAAAATCCCTATATGGAGAAGATTTATCCCGATCCACGCTCCCGCAGCGCCCTGACGGTATTCAAAATCTATGAGGGAACCGGCGAATGGTTTGACCTCTCCCAGCTTCCCATTGAGCGGGCTAGCTTTTCCTTTGGCGGCGCACCGGCGAAAGAAACCGGCTACTTCGTGACGGATAAGTGTATTGGTTGCAAATTGTGCTATTCCAAATGTCCACAGAAGTGCATCGACATTTCTGGAAAGCCTGTGGTCATCCGGCAGGAACACTGTCTGCACTGTGGGAACTGCTTTGAAATTTGTCCCGCAGGGGCCATCGAACGGAGATGATGATATGACCCAGGAACAACAGATGGATGATCTGATCCGCTGTCTGCTGGCGGAACGAAAAGAATATCAGGACATTGGAGTGCCGTCGAAGCTTCCGGACAAGCGCCGGCTGCTGCGGAGCCTGATGAACGTCCGCCCGCCGGCCCCAGTCAGCAAGGAGTTTCTGCGTGCGCAGGACGCCTATCTGCAAGAGCGCCTTGTCCAGCGGGGTGTCACCAGATTGCAGGACCTGACGCCGGTGCGGCCCGGCCTGTATCTCTGGCAGGGTGACATCACCACGCTGGCGGTGGATGCCATTGTCAACGCGGCCAACAGCGGCATGACGGGCTGTTACATTCCGTGCCACGGCTGCATTGACAACGCCATCCACACCTATGCGGGAATACAGCTGCGCTTGGAGTGTGCCCGGATCATGGCCGGGCAGCGGGGAGAGGAACCCGTAGGCCAGGCCAAGATCACGAAGGCCTACAATCTGCCCTGCCGCTATGTGCTCCACACGGTGGGGCCGATGATTGAAGGAGCCGTTACCAAAACAGACCGGGAACAGCTGTCCAGCTGCTACCGCTCCTGCCTGGATCTGGCGGCGGCCAACGGCCTGCACAGCGTGGCCTTTTGCTGTATTTCCACCGGAGAGTTTCATTTTCCCAATGAGCTGGCGGCACAGATCGCTATTGAGACGGTCCGGGACTGGCAGCGGCAGAACTCGGACAAAATCGAGGTGATTTTCAATGTGTTCAAAGACAGTGACCGTGAACTCTACAAGCGCCTGCTGGGATGATATCGCCCGGCTCAAACGGGAACTGGATACAGCGGACGCGGTGGTGATCGGGGCTGGAGCGGGCCTCTCCACCTCGGCGGGCTTTACCTACGGTGGGGAGCGCTTTCACCGGTATTTTTCCGACTTTGAGGCCGAGTACGGCTACCATGACATGTATTCCGGCGGTTTCTATCCCTATGCCACCCCGGAGGAACGGTGGGCTTTCTGGAGCCGGACCATCTACATCAATCGGTATCAGGACCCGCCGAAGCCGGTTTATCAGGACCTTCTGCAGTTGGTGCGGGGCAAGGACTATTTTGTCTTGACCACCAATGTGGACCACTGCTTCCAGAAAGCGGGTTTTGACAAGCAGCGGCTGTTCTACACGCAGGGGGACTACGGCCTGTGGCAGTGCTCCAGGCCCTGCCACCAGAAGACTTATGACAATGAAGCGGCCGTTAGAAAAATGTTCACCCAACAGAGGAATCTGAGGGTTCCCAGTGACCTGGTGCCGCATTGTCCGGTGTGCGGCGCGCCCATGTCCATGAACCTGCGGGTGGATGACACCTTTGTTGAGGATGTGGGCTGGCATGGGGCCGCAGGGCGGTATGAGGCGTTTCTCCGCAGCCACCAGGGACAGCATCTTCTCTTTCTGGAATTGGGCGTCGGCGGCAATACGCCGGTGATTATCAAATATCCTTTTTGGAACATGACCCATCAGAATCCCAGGGCGACCTATGCTTGTATCAACTTGGCAGAAGCATATTGTCCCAAAGAGATCCAGAAGCAGGCAATCTGCATCGACGGAGATATCGGAAACGTACTGCACACATTGCTGCAATGCGGGAAATAGTAACGCAAGCTGAAGCGAGGCGGGTTTGCGTGGGAACGCGCTGTCCGTATGATGGTCTGGGAGACAGAAGCACAGAGATAGATGCGGCGAAAGAGCCGGCAGGGCTGTTGAAGGAGTACCTTGCAGACTACTATTTGACTACTACTGTAAAAAACCACGGAGACATTGTGCCGCAATGCCTCCGTGGTTTTTCTATAAATTCTTATAAATCTGTCCAAACCCCACAAAACCACTGGGCCCCAACGGTTTCCCATTTGATCGCCTGATGACTCCGACCACTATCCTAAGTCCAACTAAGCTATGGTGTTCTAAGCTTTGTAGTGCAGCCATTACCAAATTTTAATCCTTTCAGGAAAAGAATCTGCACTTATTAGGTGCTGTTAGGGAAGGGGCCTATGCATTGCAACAATACATGGATGTGCAAACAGGTTTTCTGAAAAGTGCTTAAGAGGCAGCGCTCCTTATACAATTATTATGAGAATAAATCTGCTGATGGAGATCCCTTTTATCCAAGTGTGTCGAGGGTTCAATGTTCTGCTCTTCCAAAATGGGGAGAAAATAGCTATTCCTCAGAACCCCTCAGGTATTCATTGGCAGCAAAGAAAAAAGCTGCAGAAAGGATGCTTTCCGGTGAAGAATAATCAAACCCTGTCAGAGCCTGGATCTTGGATAGACGATACAAAAGCGTGTTTTTGTGAATAAACAGAGCTTGTGCAGTCTCTGCATAGCTACCCAGATGCTGAACAAAACTGTGGAGGGTTTTGTAAAATTCGGTATGCTTTTTTGTATACAGTACAGACAGGGATGAAGACTGGAGATATTGCTCAATGACAGATTTGGGAAGCGCACTGAATAGCTGGATATAGGCAACTTCAGGATAAGAAAGGATATAACTCCCCAGATTTTTGTGGCATGTGTTCCCCAAATGGACGGCCCGTTCTGCCAAGGAGAGCTGTGTTGTGAATCGGGAGAGTTCTGTGAAAACTGTGCTGAGTCCCATGGTGATACAAAGGGGAGATAACTTGTCGCGTAGCCATTGTTCCGTTGCGGGGATTTCCTTAAACTCATTAAAACAAAGCAGAACAACCACATTTCTGCTCTGTAGGGCTGAGAGGATGCATCCCCGCTCTGATAGCAGGACTGCCTGCAAGTAAGCGCCCAGTCGGGAGACCGAGGGATCTTGCTGTAGAGGAATAAATCCGGCCAGATAAAAATGATATTTTCCGATCTCGTCCAGACGCCTGTTAGCAGTGCTGGAGTGGGTCGGATTTTTTTCACTATTAAAAAAAGAGAGCAGCAGCTCGGAGTCCACTTTCTTCTCACTGGGCAGATAGTCGTAATTCGTCAGCACTGAAGATAGGGTGTCCACTAAAGCATTGACCAGGAAATAGTCATCAGAGGTGAACGTGTGCTGGCACTGAAACACGGCGATGGTCCCCAGATAGATATGATCGGCGGAATAGATTTTCTGGGCGAGTCGTGGAATCTGATTGAAATAGTCTTGTTTTTCCCACAGCGTTGTGGTACTGGACTGCTCCAGATTCTTTGTCAGTCCAGAGTTCTTGAGAAGGAGGATGTTTTCATCGCTGACTCGACGGTGCTCAAGACAGTCCTGCCAGAAGATGTCCTTGATTTCACAGCCGAGGCCTTCCATCGCGATCAGCTGGTAGGCAGGGTCTAGCAAGAGAATTGCATTCTGCATAATGGTGGCAGCTTGGTGGATAATGGAATGAATACTGGAATTCAGAGACAGCGAGGACATCAGCATATGCGCCATGTGGGCTTGGGAGGATTGGGACAGGTAAAGATTTTGAATCTGATTGAGCAGGAAGCCAGCGCTTACAGGTTTGGGCCATACGACGGTTTCCGAGGCGAGCTTACCCTCCTGGGAGTACCCCATGGGAAGGATCAGAATACATCCGTAGGGACCGTTTAAAAGAGGGGCCGGGATGGAGGTCCCTTCAACGATGTACAGGCAGTGGCGGAAAAGCTCCGTGTTGGGATAGTAGATGTTCACCCCGAGATACATCATTGGCTGGGAAAAACTCGTTTGCAGAAGACTTTCTTGGTATCCGAAGGAAGCCAGAATTGACAAAAGAGTAAAGTGGTTCATCCTAAACGATCCTTTCTTGCCGGAGAGTGATTGTATGAATGAGCAGAAAAACAGCACGGAATTTCGGATCATCTGTACGATATAAAATGAAACTGAATTTCAATAAAATCATAATACACAAAGCGGCGCTAAGATTCAAGTAAAATGTTTGTGGATTGCATACAGAAAGGACGAATGAGATGGCGACAAATGAACTGTTTACAAGGGTGAATATTGGTAAGATGCGGCTTAAGAACCGTATCATTATGTGCCCCATGGGGAACAAGACAGACCCGGACGGCGGTGTACAAGAGAGAAACATCGATTACTTTGTGGAGCGGGCCAAAGGTGGCTGCGGCGCCATTTTCACAGGTGCATTCATGTGCACGGAGGAGTTCGAGACCCGCGGCTGCAACGTGATCTACAACTTCTCCCATGTGGACCGGCTGAATCTGCTGGTGGACAAGGTGCATGAATATGACTGCAAGTTGGTGGTCCAGCTGACCGCAGGTCTGGGACGTATGGGTTATACTGATCCCACTCGGCCTCCGTATTCCGCCAGCGATACCGAGACCTTCTATTTTAAGGGGGTCCGCTGCAAGCCCTTTTCTGTGGAGCAGATCCATTACATGGTCAAGGCTATGGGTAACTCCGCCATGCTCTGCAAGCGTGCCGGAGCCGACGCCATCGAGTTACATTGCTACGGCGGCTATTTGATCGACCAATTCCAGACCGCGCTCTGGAATACCCGCACGGATGAATATGGCGGCAGTCTGGAAAACCGGATGCGCTTTACCATGGAGATTATCGCCGAGATCCGGAAGACCTGCGGTGACGACTTCCCCATCATCGTGAAGTTCTGTGCTACTCATGCCATGGGCGACAAGCCCGGCTATCATGATCTGGCCGAGGGCCTGGAGATGGCGAAAATGTACGAGAAGGCTGGCGTGGATGCCCTGCACGTGGATGTGGGTTGCTACGACGCGTGGTACAAGGCCATCACCACCTGCTACAACAAGGAAGGCCATCAGCTCTTTGCCGCCAAAGCGGTCAAGGAGATCGTCTCCATCCCGGTGATCACCCAGGGCAAGCTGGCGGACCCTGAGAAAGCCAACGCCGTCATTAAGGACGGCATCGCCGATATCGTGGGTCTGGGACACCAGATGCTGACGGACCCCTATTGGGTGCAGAAGGTCAAAGCGGGCAGATATGAGGACATCGTGCCCTGTATCGGCTGCAACGAGTGTATGTTCACCAGCCGCAACGGTCAGTACCGCCATTGCGCGGTCAATCCCCTGTGCTACCATGAAAAGGACTATCCCATCATCCCCGCTGCGGAGCCCAAGAAGGTCCTGGTCATCGGCGGCGGCCCCGGCGGCATGACGGCGGCCCGGGTGGCTGCCGAGCGCGGCCACAACGTCACCCTGTGGGAAAAGGAGTCCTTCCTGGGCGGCAACATGGTGGCGGCTGGCGCGCCGGACTTCAAGATCGACGTGAAAAAATACGAGGAATACCTGATCCGCAAGGTCCGCGAGGCCGGTGTGAATGTGGTCCTGAACAAGACCGCCACCTCCGAGGAGGTCTTGCGCTCCGAATTTGACGCTGTGATCCTGGCCGCCGGTTCCCGCAACTTCATTCCCAAGATCAAGGGGATCGACGGGCCCAATGTGCTTACCGCCAATGAAGCCATGTGCGGAAGTCCTCTGACCGGAAAAGTCCTGGTCATCGGCGGCGGTCTGGTGGGTATGGAGGCCGCTCTGCAATTTGATGAGACAGCTGAAAAGGTCACGGTTGTGGAAGTGGCAGACGAGATCCTCAAGACTCTGGAGGAGAACCTGAACAATACCCAGGCCCTGCACAATATGATCGAGAACTCCCAGATCGACATCGTAACCTCCGCGTCTGTCACGGAAATCGGCGACGGCTACGCTGTCTACGAAAAGGAGGGCAAGACTGTCAGGGTGGACTGCGACACGGTTGTTGTGGCTGCCGGCTATCGCTCCAACAACGAAATGGACGATGATCTGTGGGATAAGTTTGATTTCTATCGCAATATCGTGCCTGAGAAGGCGCCTGGAAAGATCGTACAGGTTGTCCACGCGGGCTTCCACGCAGGCCGTCTGGTGTAAAGGGTCTAAAAACACGCGGAATATGCGTAATTTTCTGCGGCCCTGATGCCTACAGCTTTTCTCCACGGCAGAGAAGGACGGCCCGAAATAGTTTAAGCATACAAAAATTCTGGAAAATAATCAGTTATTTTGCGACTACCAAAAAGCAGTTGGCTACGCTACTATATGAATAATGAAATAAGATTTCACTTTCGCAATAAATGAATCTTATTTCGAAAGGAACAGGGACAATGAAAGAGAATACTGGAAAGAAGCGATTTATCAGCGCTACCTCTTTCGGCATCATGGCTACCTGGTTCGGTATGCACTGTGGCTCCGGTTTTGCCACCGGCACCCAGTACACGATTTATTACAGCAAATACGGCTGGCTGGCTCTGATCACGCCTTTTATCACGTGGGCAATTCTCGGCGGCGCGTTCTACTTCATTTTTGAGTATGAGCGCATGACAAAGATCAACACCTATCGGGACTATGCGCAGAATGTCTTTATCAAGAAAATTGGCATTTTCTTTGTGATTGCCATCGATCTTTGGTCGTTGTGTGCACAGATGCTGGGTGTTGCAGGTATCCTGGCGGGCTCCGGTTCCCTGTTTGAGGGAATCAACCTGCCCTATTATCTCGGCGTCGGCATCATGGCGGCAATCGTGCTGTTCATGACGATTTTCGGTGTAAAAACCATGATGCGGATCTCTACGTACATCACCTACGGACTGATCATTGTCATCGTGATCCTGGGCGTGGTGGGCGTCGCTCAGAACTGGTCCAACTTCATGTGGGTCGTCAGCACTCAGCAGAACGACGGCGGTACTTTCTTTGATGCACTGAAATCCGCCATGACTTATTCCGGTGTACAAATCGGCGCCATGTTCGCAGTGGCTTCCATGGCACCGCAGTTGGAGAATCGTGCCGATTCCGCAAAAACTGCGGTCGGCGGTGCTCTGCTGAATGTTTTGATGCTGCAGATCCTGGGCTTGGTGGTAATTGCCAGCTATCCGGAGATCAATGCCGAGACGCTGCCCGTCCTGACGGCCCTGACGGCCACCGGCATCCCCGGTCTGGACTGGCTGTACCGGATCATGCTGTTCCTGGCACTGCTGAGCACGGGCGCCGGCTGCGCGTTTGCCATCGTGGCCCGCTGGAAGGGCACCATTGCCAAGAAGCTCAACTGCTCAGAGACGGTGGTCGCCGCGGTGATTGCCATTGTGATGATGGTCATCGGTACTTTTGGCTCTCAGTTTGGCCTGGTGGCCGTGTTCAATACGGGCTACGGCTTCCTGTCCAAAATGGCGTGGCCACTGGGCATCCTGCCTGCGTTCCTCATCCTGCCCTGGCGCATCCATTATCTGCGCACCACTGGGAAGGATGCTCCGGAATTCAACAAAAAGTAATCAAACGACAAGTGAGAGGGGCCTCGAAAGGGGCCCCTCTCACTTGTCTGTCAAAACCGCGTGGGATGGTATGTGCAGAAAAGTACTTACAGGTCGAAAATGTTATCAATAATGAGCAGAGGCGCGTACTCCCGGTAAAAATGACTCAGGATGTTATTGACCACGCCCACCATAGCTGGGATCTGCTCAAGCGGGAGCTGGAACACGGTGCCGCTGACACTGATACTGGCGATAATACGGCCCTTGTCGTTGTAGATCGGAACGGCAAAGCAACGTGTGCCCAGTACACTCTCTTCGTCGTTGAGCGAATAGCCCTGTTTAAGACTTTGCTCCAAATTCTTTGCTAGCTCTGCCTGGTTAGTGATGGATTTGGGAGATGTGCTTTCAAATTTATGGTGTCTGCAATAAGAGGTAAATGCCTCTTTAGACATCTGTGCCAGAAAGAGTTTTCCAGAGGCATTGGTATGCATCTCAAAAGCGTGCCCCAGATGATGGTAAAACCGCAACATTTGTTTGGAACTGACAGACTCATCAATATAAACAATCATGTCATCATCTAATATGGCCAG
>UMIY01016266.1_pt1 | contig 12661 bp, 9 predicted proteins | sample 1965921 | NCBI WGS metagenome assembly UMIY01 (sample SAMEA4836134, study PRJEB28245) | human gut metagenome | biome: gut microbiome; material: fecal sample | place: Denmark | collected 2008
GTACATCGAGGACGCCACGTTCCTCAAGCTGGACAACCTCTCGATTGGCTACACCTTCAACTTCAAGTCGAAGTACATCCGCAGCATGCGTCTCTCGCTCACGGGCCAGAACCTGCTCTGCATCACCGGCTACAAGGGCGTTGACCCCGAGGTGTCGCTCTCGGGCATCACCCCCGGTATCGAGAACATCAGCTACTATCCCTCGACGACGAGCTTCACGTTCGGGGTAAACCTCAATTTCTAACCTTCAACTCCAAACCGATATGAAAAACTTCATGCGAAATACGGGTCTTGCGCTCCTCTCGGCCATGATGCTGAGCAGCTGCTTCGACCTCAAGGAGGAAGTCTATTCCGAAATCCCGATGGACAACTTCGGAAAGACCGAACAGGAGCTCATCGCCACGGCCGGCCGTGCCTACACCCAGCTCCAGAACTACTGCACCGAGCAGAGCCTGTGGACGCTCTCGCTCCAGGTCGCGGACGAGTGCGCCGTGCCCATCAACTCCAACGGTTCGTGGGCCGAGGAGCGCTACGGCGAGCTGCAGCGCCAGCAGTACACCCCCTCGAACACCCTCGTGCTCAAGGGATGGAACTTCTGCTTCGACGGCATCGCCTCGTGCAACGAGATTCTCTACGAACTGGGCCTCTCGACCGCCGAGTTCGAGGCCAAGGAGAAAATCACGGCCGAGGTCGAGGTGCTGCGCGCCTTCTTCTACTTCATGGCCATCGACGGCTGGGGCAACGTTCCCTATTCGATTGACTACACCGACACGTCGTACCCCGAGCAGAAGGACCGCAAGTTCCTCTTCTCGTTCATCGAAAAGAGCATCAAGGACAACCTGCCGCTACTCGATGCCGAGCCATCGACGTCGACCTACGGCCGCGTGACGCAGGATGTGGCCTACACGCTGCTGGCCAAGCTCTACCTCAATGCCGAGGAGTGGCTCGGCACGCCGATGTGGGCAGAGGCCGAGGCGGCATGCTACAACGTGATTTCGAAGGGTCATTACTCGATTGCCGACGACTACGCGTCGAACTTCTCGGCCAACAACGAGGGTTCGGTCGAGAACATCTTCGTCATCCCCTACAGCACGACCTACACCGAGTCGGACCACAACTCCTTCATCATCTACATCATGGCGCTCGACAGCTGGGCCACCGAGAAGTTCAACATTCCGGCCAGCGCCTGGGACGGTTTCGTCTGCCAGCCCGACTTCTTCCAGAAGTACGATGCGGCCGACAAGCGTCGTGACGCCACGTGGCTCTACAAGGGCAACCAGACCAACGGTGGGGGATACGACGTGACGGACGCCCCCTACAACCCCGTCTTCGACGAGTCGCTCTACTCGACGCGACGCGCCCTCTACGACGGCGCCCGCATCTGGAAGTGGCACTACCAGACCGACGGCCAGCTCATCAGCGACCAGACGAGCATGGACAACGACTTCGTGCTGTTCCGCTACGCCGACGTGGTGCTGATGTACGCCGAGGCGCTCGTACGCCAGAATCGCGCTGCGGAGGCCGTCCAGCTGGCCGACCTGCAGAAAATCCGCACGCGTGCCGGACTGCCCGTATACTCGGCTGCCGACCTGACGCTCGACGAGCTGCTCGACGAGCGCGGACGCGAGCTTGCATGGGAGGGATGGCGCCGTCAGGACCTCATCCGCTTCGGCAAGTACAACGACGCATGGTGGGCAAAACCCACGGCAAGTCCCGCAACCAAGCGGCTCTTCCCGATTCCGACGACCGTCCTTGCGGCCAACCCCCGTCTGAGCCAGAACCCCGGCTATTGATGAGCGGCCGCAGCACAATGAACCGATTAAACCCAACCGATAACAGAAAATGAAGAGAAAGATTGTAGTGACGTTGCTTGCCTGCATGGCACTGTGTACGGCGGCGGCGCAGCAGAAGCGCATTGCGCTCGACGAACTGCGCGACAAGATTGCCGGTGCATGGCTCGGCCAGATGGTGGGCAACATGTATGGCCTGCCCTTCGAGAACAAGTTCATCGAGAAGGAGGGTAACGAGGCCGACTTCCCCTATGGATACTCCAAGAGTCTGGCGAAGATGGAGCAGTACGACGGCGCCTTCTCGGACGACGATACCGACGTCGAGTACCTCTATCTGATGCTCATGGAGAAGTACGGCACCGAACCGACCTATGCCCAGATGCGCGAAGGGTGGATGTACCACATCCGCGACCGCGTGTGGCTGGCCAACCGTGCCGCGCTGGGGCTGATGCACTACGGATATACGCCCCCCTTCACGGGCAGCATGGAGTCGAATCCCCACTGGTACCAGATTGACCCCCAGCTCATCAACGAAATCTGGAGCTACACCGCCCCCGGCATGGTCCGCTATGCGGCCGGCAAGTCGGCCTGGGCGGCCCGCATCACCAGCGACGGCTGGGCCATCTCGCCGACGATTCACTACGGTGCGATGTATGCCGAGGCCTTCTTCGAGAGCAACATCGAGAAGCTGGTGCTCGACGCGCTGAAGTACCTGCCGGCCGACGACCGCTATGCAGCCACCGTGCGCCACATGTACGAGCTCTACAAGAAGTATCCCAACGACTGGCAGAAGGCACGCGCCGAGATGGCCGAGGCCTACTACGAGCAGGAGCCCGAGATGACGCGGACCATCTGGAACGCCAATCTCAACGGCGCGTGCGGCATCCTGACGCTGCTCTATGGCAAGGGTGACCTGCAGCGCACGATGGACCTGGGCTGCGCCATGGGCTTCGACGCCGACAACCAGACAGCGACCGTAGGCGGCATCCTGGGCGTCATCAACGGCGGCGCCTCGCTGCCCGACCAGCTGCTGATGCCCTTCGAGGGGTGGACCAAGCCCTTCAACGACCGCTACATCAACATCACGCGCTACGACATGCCCGACGCATCGATTGAAGACATGATTGACCGCACGGTGGATATGGCCGTCAAGCTCGTCTGCGAGAAGGGCGGCCGCGTGGTGGAGCGCGGCGGCAAGAGGTATCTGGTCATCAACCCGAAGGCCGAATTCAAGGCTCCGCTCGAGTTCTGCGTCGGCCCGATGCCCCGCATGGAGGTGGGCTGCCCGGTGGACTACAGCTTCAGCTGCGCCGCCAACCGCGACTACACCTGGACGCTCACCGAGGGTGCGCTGCCCGAGGGCGTCGCATTCGACAACGGCCGCATCACGGGTACGCCGCAGCGTGCGGGCCGCTATCCCGTCACCCTCACGCTGAGCGACGGAAAAAAGACGCTGACCAAGCACTTCGAGCTGCTCGTGCGCACGAAGAACATCGCCCCCGAGGCCGACAGCATCCTCACGAACATCCGCACGATGAACGAGGAGGCGCTCTACAAGTGCTGGATTACCTTCGGCAAGCCGATGTACGCCCACAGCGTCGATGTCATCCGCGACGGACGGCTCAACGGCGAGGGTTCGGTCTTCTATTCGCTGGCCGCACATGCCGACCTGCCGAAAATCGACTGGTTCGGCTACGAGTGGAAGGAGCCGCGCACGATTGACATGCTGGCCTTCCATACGGGCTGCCTCGAGGAGTTCGGCGGCTGGTTCTCGTCGGTTGCCATCCAGTACCGCGGCGAGGACGGACGCTGGTACGACGTGGGCAAGTTCCACTCGACGCCCGAGCTGCCCGAGAGCGACGATGTCTTCATCCAGCCCCACTTCGTCGAGTACCTCTTCGAGTTCGAGCCGGTGAAGACCACCGCCATCCGCATGCTGCTCGACTGCAAGGTGCAGGAGCACTGGAACAAGCCCACGAAGGGTTGCTCGAGCTTCATCTCCATCACCGAACTGAGTGTTTACGAAAAGCAATAGCAAGCAATGACAAAACGCATATTTCCCATTCTGGCGCTGGCCCTCTCGCTTGCCGCCTGCAGCGCACCGCAGCGCGCCGTCGAGGTCTCGCTCACGGAGCAGGAGCTCTACGACAAGATTCGCGGCGGCTGGGCCGGCCAGACCATCGGCGTCGTCTTCGGCGCCCCGACCGAATTCAAGTTCACCGGTACGACCATCCAGGACTACCAGCCCATCCCCTGGTCGGAGCACTACGTCAAGTACTGGTGGGACAAGAAGCCGGGACTTTTCGACGACATCTACAACGACCTGACCTTCGTCGAGACCTTCGAGCAGGAGGGGCTCGACTGCACGACCGAGACGCTGGCGCGCCGCTTCGCCTTTGCCGAGTACCATCTGGCACACGCCAACCAGGCGGGACGCTACAACATCCGCAACGGCATCATGCCGCCGGCCTCGGGCAACTGGGTCAACAACCCCCACGCCGACGACCTCGACTTCCAGATTGAGGCCGACTTCATCGGACTGATGGCCCCCGGGCTGATGCCCGAGGCGCTCGACATCGCCTCGCGCGTGGGCCACATCATGAACAGCGGCGACGGCTTCTACGGCGGCGCCTTCGTGGCGGGGCTCTACGCCGCGGCCTTCATAAGCAACGACCCGGCCGAGGTGCTCGACATGGCGCTCGAGCCCATCCCGCACCAGAGCACCTTCTATCAGTGCGTCGACGAGGTGCGCCGTCTCTACCGCGAGTATCCCGACGACTGGCAGCAGTGCTGGTTCGAGATGCACAAGCGCTGGAACCGCGACGTGGGCTGCCCCAAGGGTGTCTTCCTGAGCTTCAACATCGACGCCAAAATCAACGCCGCCTACGTGGCCATCGGCCTGCTCTACGGCGGGGGCGACTTCGCCCGGTCGATGGAAATCGCCACGCGCTGCGGGCAGGATTCGGACTGCAACCCGGCAACCGTCGCCGGCGTGCTGGGCGTGATGAAGGGCTATTCGAACATCCCGGAGTTCTGGCGTGCGCCGCTGAGCGAAATCGAGTCGCTCAACTTCAGCGGCACCGACGTCTCGCTCGAAAAGGCCTATTCGATGAGCTTCAGGCAGGCGCTCGAGATGGTGCGCCGCGCCGGAGGCAAGGTGGCCGACGGGCAGGTGACCATCCCCGTGCGTGATGCCGGGGTGCTGCCGCTCGAGCAGAACTTCACCGACACCTATCCGCTCTACCGTGACCGCAAGGACTGCTTCGTCGACGGCGAGTACGAGTTCGACTTCAAGGGCAACGGCTTCGTCATCTGGGGCAACATGGTCTGCCTGCGCAGCATCACGCCCGACTACGTCAACCGCGTGTCGACGCGTCACATCGGCTCGGAGGTCTTCGCTCTGGCAGAGCCCGACGACCCCTACGTGGCCGAGTTCGAGGTGTGGATTGACGGCAAGCTCGACCAGGTGTCGCGTCTCCCGATGAAGAACACCGACCGCAAGCTCGAGCCGGCCTGGAAATACGGCCTCGAGGAGGGACACCACACCGTCCGCCTCAAGTGGCTCAACCCCGACAAGGAGTACCTGCTGCGCATCAACGACATCATGTACTACTCGTCGACCCCCTCGACCGACCCATACTACCACAACTGAAACTGAAGCTGCAATGAACAAAACGCTCATACTGCTCACCGCACTTACGGCGGCTACGGCCTGCACCCCGACCGCTCCGTCGATTGACTACGGCTCGACCTTCGAAATCGACGAGGCGACCCTCCGCGACAAGATTCGCGGAGGGTGGGCCGGCCAGACCATCGGCTGCACCTACGGCGGCCCCACCGAATTCAAGTACAAGGGGGCGCTCATCAGCGACGAGGCGCCCATCGTCTGGTACGACGACTATGCCTACGACACCTTCCGCGACGACCCGGGCCTCTACGACGACGTCTACATGGACCTCACGTTCGTCGAGGTAATGCAGCGCTACGGCATCGACGCTCCGGCCGAGGTCTACGCCCGTGCCTTTGCCAATGCCGACTACAAGCTTTGGCATGCCAACCAAGCGGCGCGCTACAACATCCTCCACGGCATCATGCCGCCCGCCTCGGGCCACTGGCACAACAACCCCCACGCCGACGACATCGACTTCCAGATTGAGGCCGACTTCATCGGCATGATTTGCCCCGGAATGCCCAACGCCGCCTCGGAAATCGGCGACCACATCGGCCACATCATGAACTACGGCGACGGCTTCTACGGCGGCATCTACATCGGTGCGCTCTACTCGCTGGCCTTCGTCTGCGACGACATCCCGACCGTCGTGCGTGAGGCGTTGCGGACGATTCCGCCCCAGAGCAAGTATCGCCGCTGCATCGAGGACGTCATCCGCTTCCACGAGGAGTTCCCCGACGACTGGCGCCGCTGCTGGCTCGAAATCGAGCGCCGCTACGCCTATGAGAAGGGGTGCCCCGAGGGTGTCTTCAACGGATTCAACATCGACGCCACCATCAATTCGGCCTACGTCGTGATGGGTCTGCTCTACGGCAACGGCGATTTCGAGCGGACGATGGACGTGGCCACGCGCTGCGGTCAGGATTCGGACTGCAACCCCGCATCGGCGGCCGGCATTCTCGGCGTGATGAAGGGCTACGACGCGATTCCCGACAAGTGGAAGCCCGCCATGGAGAAGGTCGTCGACATCGACTTCCCCTACACCTCCATCTCGCTTAACAAGATTTACGACATCAACCTCGATTTGCTGACGCAGATGATTGGACGTGAGGGAGGCAGCGTCGAGGATGGTGTCTACCGCATCGTGCTCCAGCGCCCCGAGGAGCTTCCCTACGAGGAGTCCTTCGCAACGGTGGAGCCGACCGAGCGCCGCGTGCTGAAGCTCGACATCACGGACGAGGCGACGCTCAGCTTCACGGGCAACAGCGTCGTCGTAATGGGGCAGGTGCGCCGCCTGGGCCTCGGCGGCGACGACGGCTACGTGGCCCGCATCGAGGCCTCCATCGACGGCAAGATGGTGGAGAACATCGAGATGCCCTACGACTACATCAAGCGCAAGTACGACATCTTCTACACCTATGAACTGCCGGTGGACGGTCCCCACACCCTGAACCTCAAGTGGACGAACCCCGACCCGAACTATGTCATCGAGGCCAAGGAGATGGTGGTCTATTCGGCTAAAAAGTAACGGACAATGTTAAAGCTACAAAACAGTACAGTCATGATTAAGTTACTGGCACTTCTCACGCTGATGCTCTCGTCGGCCAACACGTCGTGCGACAAGGAGCGGTCGCTGCCTGAAACGCCGCCCTCCCGGTTCGAACGCTACACGACCGACCTGACGATGTACAGCGACATCCTCGGCGAGACGATTCACTATTCGATTTATCTGCCCGCCGACTACACGACGGCCACCGACAGACGCTACGGCGTGGTCTATCTGCTGCACGGCTTCGGCGACAACTGGGGTGCGTGGAACGACCAGTGGCTCCACATCACCACGCTCATCGACAGCAAGGAGGCTGCCGGTGAGATTACGCCGATGATTTACGTCATGCCCCAGGGCTTCAACAGCTACTACGTGAACCGCTACGACGGCAGCTTCAACTACATGGACATGTTCACCGAGGAGCTCGTGCCCTACATCGACCGCACCTACCGCACCCGAGCCGACCGCTCCTCGCGCGCCGTGGCGGGCTACTCGATGGGCGGCTTCGGGGCGATGATTCTCCCCTCGAAGCATGCCGAGCTCTTCTCGGTCTCGATTCCGCTGAGCATGTCGTTCCGCACCGACGAGCAGTACATGGCCGAGCCGCAGAGCGGCTGGGACGGACAGTGGGGGAGCATCTTCGGCGGCGTCGGCCTCGCGGGCGAAGGCCGTCTGACGGAGTACTACAAGGAGTACTGCCCCTTCTACTTCTTCAACGAGCAGAGCGCGGCGTCGTTCGCCGACCTGCACTACTACTTCGACTGTGGTGACGACGAGGAGCAGCTGCTCATCGCCAACGACCGGCTCCACCGCCAGCTGCGCGAGCTGGGCATCGCCCACGAGTACCGCGTACGCAACGGCGCCCACACCTCGGACTACTGGCACGACGCCATGCGCGAGGGGCTCGACTACATCGAGTGCTGCTTCAACGGCGGCACGTGGCCCGACGCTCAGAACATCGCGACCGACCCCTCTTATGCGGGAGCTGAGCTGAGCGAGACGGTCGGCGGGGCGGAGGTCGTGGCCTATCCCTCGGCCGGGTACGACGAGTCGAAGAGCAATTCGGTCGTATACCTGCTCCACGACGGACTTGCCAAGGAGGACCTGCACCGCATGATGAATCTGTGGAACGTCGCGGTCAACACCAAGCCCTTCATCGTCGTCTGCGTCCCCTCCTCACAGGCAGGCAGCGACTTCGCCACGCTGGCGCAGGCCATCGACGCGAAGTATGCCATCGCCGAGGATGCCGACCGCCACTTCGGCGCCGGGCTTGGCTCGGGTGCCGGGCTGCTCTACCGCTATGCGGCAGGGGAGGAGGCACGTCTGGCGGCCCTCTACCTCTTCGACGGAGAGGTGGATGTCGAGGCGACGGCCCCCTGCTCCGGAACCTACTACTACATCGACACCACCGACGGGGGCGAACACTACGTCGAGGCGGGCGAGCTCTACGAGCGCTGCAAGGCCGACGGCGTGCCCTACGACTACCGCGTGCGCAACGGACGGAGCGGTGCCGATGCCGCAATGGGCGGCTTCCAGGCCTCGAAGAGCAATCTGATGGACCGCATCCGTAACTGAACCGAATGAAACCTAAAAACTCACAACCATGTTTATCGTAGACAACTATTTTCTGGCCGTGGTGTTCTGCTTCGTCACGATGCTCTGCTGGGGCTCGTGGGGCAACACCCAGAAGCTGGCGTCGAAGAGCTGGCGCTACGAGCTCTTCTATTGGGATTATGTAATCGGCATGGTGCTCTTCGCCGCGCTGCTGGGCTTCACCATGGGCAGCTTCGGCGACGGGGGCCGTCCCTTCGTCACGGACCTGGCGCAGGCGGCCGGCAAGAGCATCGGCTGGGTGCTGCTCGGCGGCGTCATCTTCAACGCCTCAAACATCCTGCTCTCGGCCTCGGTATCGCTTGCCGGACTCTCGGTGGCCTTCCCGCTCGGCGTGGGCATCGCCCTGGTGCTGGGCGTGATTGTCAACTACCTCGGCGCACCGTCGGGCAATCCCGTCATGCTCTTCCTCGGCGTGGCGATGATTGTGGTGGCCATCATCTGCAACGGCATCGCCTCGGGCAAGCAGCAGAGCGGCTCGGACGCGGCGGTCAACAACCGCAAGGGCCTGATGCTGGCCGTGCTGGCCGGCGTGCTGATGTCGCTCTTCTACCGCTTCGTGGTCAAGGGTATGGACATCAGCAACTTCGAGACTCCGGCTCCGGGCATGCTCACCCCCTATTCGGCCATCTTCATCTTCTCGCTGGGCGTTCTGGCCAGCAACTTCCTCTTCAACACGCTGGTTATGCGCTATCCCTTCGTCGGCGAGCGCGTCCGCTATGCGGAGTACTTCCGCGGCTCGCTCTCCACGCACCTGACGGGCTGCCTGGGCGGCGCCATCTGGTGCCTCGGCACGGCGTTCAGCTACATCGCCTCGGGGGAGGCCGGCCCGGCCGTCTCGTATGCCCTCGGACAGGGTGCGCCGATGATTGCCGCCATCTGGGGCGTCTTCATCTGGCGTGAATTCAAAGGTGCGCCGAAGTCGGTCAACCGTCTGCTGGCTCTCATGTTCCTCCTCTTCATCGGAGGCCTTGCCCTGATTGTTGCCGCCGGAAACTGATGCCGGAGGAGCGCTGAAAAACGAAATTATGTTCAACCAACAAAAAACGACTGATATGAAAAAGATTTTTGGAATTCTGGCGGCAGTCGCCATGGTGGCTGCCTGCAACACCTCCTGCTCGAAGAGCGACGACAACGGCGGCGGCAACGGCGGCGGCAACACGGCCAACGTACGCATCGCCACCTGGGCCGACGACTGGGACACCTACGCCTACACGTTCGACGCCGAGGGCAAGGTAATCAAGGTAAGCCGCAACAACGGCGAGCGCGAATGGGACTTCACCTACACGGGTGACAAGATTGAGGCCACAGGTTATTCGGCCTTCACCATCACGCTCGGTGCCAACGGATATGCTTCGGAGTACAAGGACGAATGGGATACGTTCACCTACACGTACGACAACAACGGCTATGTGACGCAGGTTAAGAAGAACGGTGAGGTATGCGCCAATGCCGTAATCGAGGACGGATGTATCACCAAGTGGTCGAAATTCGAGGACCGCAACGAAGACGGTGTAGCCGAGGAGTGCTGGAAGGAGCACATCTACTCGAACATGAAGAATGTTGCAGGCATCCACAACATCTACGTTGAGAAGGGCGCCGGCCGCTGGCTTCAGGAGCTGGGCTTCTTCGGCAAGCCGACCAAGTATCTGTGTGAGAGCAACGGCTGGGACTATTCGGACACCCCGTCGACGCTCACCTACGAGTTTGACGAGAAGAACTGTGTGACGAAGGAGATTAAGTCGGCAGCCGACTACGTCGAGAACTACTTCTACAGCTGGACGCCGCTCGAATAACGGCCTCGTCCGAAAATCCGTTGGACGCGGACGGCAGTGCGACTGCCGTCCGCATTTTTTTGCCCGCAAAGCGGGACGTGCGGGTAGGGGAGTGCGGTCGGTTGTGCGGCGTAAGGTCTGCGGAGCGAATTACGCACGAAGAGGGGTTGCGGACAGCCAAGCAGCCGGGATATAAAAAGAAGCAGGCCCCGCAGGGAGTAACCCGCTGCAGAGCCTGCCGTTCGAAGGATGATGCGACAACCGGTTTCAGCTAAAAGTCGTAACCGACAATCTGCGCGGCATAGCTGCTCCACCCGTCCGCTGATTTGTAGGCCTCGACCGAAGCCTGCGGGACATGGATGGATGCAACCGAAGTACTGCTAAACACACTCGAGCCCAACGTCGGCGGAGTTGCCGGCATACAGTCCGCCGCAAAATTGCGGCAGTTTATCTTATTGATTATTCTCCGGTAGTAGCTTACACAGCACCGGATCGTTCTTGATTCGTTCCATTAAATCCAAATATTCGGATTTAATGGAAAAACTGAATATAGATAAAACACAAATTGATTGATTTAAAAATTTTATATATAGCGAATTACGATTAATTTTGTTCGGATTTAATTTCAACTGTAATTTGTTGCCTATTTTGATTATTATAAACGAAGAAGTATTATCTTCGAATGTATTTATAAACTTTCTAAATGTATAGTTATGAAAATTAGGAAATTACAATTTAATAACAATAAGATATTGGGAAATCTTGAATTGAATTTTATCAATCCGACAACAAATGTTCCTTATGATACAATATTATTAGTTGGTGAGAATGGGGTTGGGAAAACTACTATTTTAACAGGAATAAGCGATTTTTTAAGTGGACAGGATCTTTCCAGATGTTTTAATTCGATTGAATATACTATTGATGATGAAATTATTACCATGTCCTCTATTCTGGGAGAGCAGGACTCTCATAAATTTATTCGTAGAAAAAATGGTGAAGATGAAACGCTTTCTTATGGATGGAGTAAAAATAATGGGGCTAATATAGAGCGTATGGAGCAAGATGCACTTGATCCTCGTCATTATGGAAGTGCTATTTCGCTTCCACGTTCAGATTTTCAAACAGAGAAGATTAATACAGTTGGTGTTTCAGAATTAGATACAAATAACCATGAAAAAGATGTAAATAATGATTTTACATCCCTAAAACAATTACTTGTAGACTTGAGTAGTCTTGATGCAGAGGATTTTACTGAGCTACATCGAAAAGGTACACCTATAACAATAGAAGAATTTGATGAAAGATCACGAATGTCACGTTTTACAAAAGCATTTAATAATTTCTTTGAAGATATAGCCTATTCATGTGTGAAAGGAGAAAATGGACAAAAAGAAATTTATTTTGAAAAATTTGGCAAAGAAATACCTATTGATTCATTGAGTACCGGAGAGAAGCAAATAGTTTTTAGAGGAATATATTTGCTACGTAATTTCAATCGTTTAATAGGAGGTGTTTTATTAATAGATGAACCTGAACTTAGTCTTCATCCTAAATGGCAGAATAAAATACTAAAGTATTATCAGACTCTATTCACAGATCCCACAACAAATAATATGCAAGTTCAATTAATAGTTGCAACTCATTCAGAACGTATACTTTCTTCTGCTTTTAAAGATATAAATTGCAATGGAGTCCTCATATTAAAAAATAATGATGGTGTAGTTTCCGCAGCATCTGTTAATGCGCCAGGAGTGTTACCATCTGTAACATCAGCAGAGACTATTTATCTTGCCTATGAAGTTGCTACTGTTGATTACCATATTGAATTATTTTCATACATTCAACGTAATGCTACTGCTTCAAGAGAATTGAACGTAAAAGAAACCGATGATTATATTTTGAATCATCGGTTATATGATGCAGCAATACACGAACGTCGAGATAATTTTACAAATCCACGGAGTCTGCATACAACAACTTATATGACCTTACCTACTTTTATAAGAAATCGTATTGACCACCCTAATCCAAGCGACACATATTCTTATTCTCAACTACAGACTTCTATTGATTTGATGAGGAGTATTATTCAAAATCCTTGATACGTTATTATGTGAACTTATTTTTTCTATTTGTTACAAAAGGGCGATTGTGATTAAATCGCCCTTTTTGTTTATAATCCTAATAGATGCTTTTTCTATAAAATAAAATCTCAAAAAAATAGGTAGGGACTGTCGTAAAAAGAATAAAACTTTATAATGAA
>UMIY01001628.1_pt1 | contig 12643 bp, 14 predicted proteins | sample 1965921 | NCBI WGS metagenome assembly UMIY01 (sample SAMEA4836134, study PRJEB28245) | human gut metagenome | biome: gut microbiome; material: fecal sample | place: Denmark | collected 2008
ATATATTATAAATTATGAAAAAAGAAGGAAAAATTAAGCATGTAGGTTTTTCTTTTCATTCTACACCAGAAGAATTAGAAGAAATACTAAAAAAACATCCAGAGATGGAATTTGTGCAACTTCAAATTAACTATGCAGACTGGGAGAATCCAGCAATTAAGTCAAAAGAATGTTATGAAATGGCAAGAAAATATGGAAAGCCAGTTGTAATTATGGAGCCTGTAAAAGGTGGTATGCTTGCAAACCCACCAGAGCCAGTTGCTAAAATATTAAAGGAAGCAAATCCAAATGCTTCATATGCATCTTGGGCAATTAAATTTGCTGCAAATTTAGATGGTGTTATTACTGTATTATCTGGTATGAGCAATATTGAGCAAATGGAAGATAATTTATCATATATGAAAGATTTTACTAAAATGTCAGACGACGAAGAAGAGGTTTTGAAGAAGGCACAAGAAGCACTAAGCAAAATCCCTTTAATTCCTTGCACTACATGTAATTATTGTGCAAAAGTATGTCCTATGAATATTGGTATATCAGGTTCATTTACAGCAATGAATATGCTAACATTGTATGGAGATATGGCAGGTGCAAAACATCAAGAAAGTTGGTTAGTAGGAGGTCATGGAAAGAAACATGCAGAAGAATGCATCAAATGTGGTAGATGCGAAGAAGTATGCCCACAACATATTAAAATTAGAGATGAACTTGTAAAAGTAGCTGAAACACTAGGCAGTAATTAACTTGTTTTTGGGGACGGAGGAAAAAAACAAGATTTAATTCCAATTGGTCTATATTTGTTAACAATGTATGAGAGCTATACTTTTACTATTGTAGAAATAGATGGGAATAGAATAATGGCAGTAAGGCAATATCCTAGTTATTATAGTTTTTCGGAAGGTCAATATAAAATTAAAAATGAGGAAGGAAATGACATTACATTTGAGGGAGTACAGATAGGAGACATTATTTATGTGGAAGATATTTATAGCTTAGTAGAAACAGATAAAATAGGTGCTGATTATGCTTGCGTTGTTATGGATATAAGTAATGGACAAATTCAAGTTGCAGTACCAGATATCCATTTTTATAATTTTTCTTTAGAAAATACTAGCGTAAAAAATGAAAATGGTCATTCTATTAATTACAACGAACTAAAAGTAGGAGATACAGTAACCGTAGTAGAGAAAAAGGATGCTGTACAAACAGATTTGGCAACTATTCACGAGGGACATTCTGTAGATATGCTAGATACTGTTACAAGCATAAAAATAGTAGAGCAAGATGTAAATGATTTAGTGGCATATACTACAAGAAATAGGGTTGCAACTAAAAGGGCTATAATTGTAGCTGTAAATGAGAATAGCATAGAAGTAAGAGACATAGAAGATAATACAGATATATTTAATGTAAGTTTTGCAGAAGATGGCAACATTGGGTTTAGCGAAGGACAAGAAGTTTTAATTTATTTTAATGGCAGAATAGATTTTACACCAACGAAAACAATAGAAAATGTAGATAAGATTCAAATGCAAGAAATATTTTAGCTAGAGTAGTTTATAAAGTGAATTAGGCATTTGCCTAACTTTTAGGATAAGATTCATTTTATATAACTACTCTTTTTTTAATTATTATAAAAATTCTATTGACATATTGTTATATAGTGTTATAATAACAATATAACAGTTAGAAATAATAGTATCATAAAAAGGAGTGATGGTATGAACATTATAATTAGCAATAGTAGTAGTATACCAATTTATGAGCAAATAAAAACTGCTATAAAGCAAGCAATATTTTCTAATGAATTAAAAGAAGAAGATGTGTTACCTTCTGTCAGAAGTATGGCAAATGATTTAAAAATTAGTTTTTTAACAGTAAAAAGAGCTTATGATGAGCTAGAAGAAGAAGGATATATCAAAACAGTTCAGGGAAAAGGAAGTTTTGTTGCACCTAAAAATTTAGAATTAATAAAAGAAGAAAAGTTAAGAGAAATTCAAGAACTGATAGAAAAGATTTATGATATCTCAAAAATTTCTAATATTACAGAAGATGAAATTAAAGAATTGTTTAAAATAATATTTAATGAAAATTAGAAAGGACGAAAATGTATGAAAAATAATATTGAATTACAAAATGTTTCTAAAAAATATCAAGGTTTTAGCTTAAAAAACATTAGCTTTAGTGTGCCAGAAGGAAGTATTGTAGGACTAATTGGAGAAAATGGTGCAGGAAAAACAACTACAATAAAGTCCATATTAAACATTACAAATGCAAGTGGAACAATAAAAATATTAGGTAAAGATAATAAGAAAAATGAAAAAGAAATTAAAGAAAAAGTTGGAGCAGTGCTAGATGATAGCTTTATGTCTGAATATTTAACTGCAAAACAAATTAATTCTATTATGAAAGACTTTTATAAAACTTGGAATGAAGAGAAATATTTTGGTTACTTAAATCAATTTAATTTACCAACTAACAAACTAATTAAAGAGTTTTCAAGTGGTATGAAAATGAAACTAAAAATTGCAACTGCAATTTCTCATGAGCCACAAATTTTAATATTAGATGAACCTACAAGTGGACTTGACCCAGTGGTAAGAAGTGAGATTTTAGATATCTTTAGAAAATACATAGAAGAAGATGAAACAAGATCTATATTATTGTCTACTCATATTACAACAGATTTAGAACATATTTCTGACTATATTGTATTTATAGAAAAAGGTGAGATTATTTTTAACTTACCAACTACGGATTTATTAGAAAATTATGGAATCATAAAATGCAGTAAAGAAGACTTTGATAAATTAGATAAAGCAGATTACATAAAATACAAAAAAGAAAAGTATCAGTATGAAGTCTTAACAGATGACAAATACAAAATAAAGCAAAAGTATAATATTGCAACAATTGATAAACCTTCTATTGAGGAGATTATGCTATTATATATTAAGGGGGATAAATAATTATGAATATTATTAAAGGATTAATAAAAAAAGATTTGTATAATTTATCTAGCTATAAAATGTCTTTACTTATAGTTATTATATTTTGTGGAATTGCAATTATAGGTACAGGTAACATTAACTTTGGACCAATATTAATATGCACAATAATGGGAATGATTTCACTTTCTACATTTAGTTATGATGAAATGTCAAAATCGAATAAATATATTTTAACACTACCAACTAATAGAAAAGAAATAATAAAATCAAAGTATATTCTAGCAATTGGAGCGACTATATTAGGTGGGATATTAGGGATGGTTCTTACTATAATTATTGCTAACATAATGAATTATTTCAGACCTGGAAATTTAATTAATTTAGATTACGAAAGTTTAATTGTATCTACTGTAGGAGGAATGTTTGGAATATCACTAATTCAAGCAATACAAATACCAAGTATCTATAAATGGGGAGCTGAAAAAGGAAGAGTTCAAATGTTTATTTTAGTATTTATTTTAATCCTATTAGCACTTGGAATTGGATATTTGATAATGAATGCAAGTTTCAATATTAATCTAGAAACTATAGAAAATTTTATGAATCAATATGGATTAATATTACTAGTACTTCTTATGGCGATTATGTATCTTATATCGTATAAAGTATCAAATAAAATATATAAAAACAAAGAAGAGTAATAAATAAAGAGAGGTTGAACTTTAAGAAAATTTTAAAAGTTCAATCTCTCTTTATTATAGAAGATAACAAGGTCCTAAGGCACTTAGGATGCAATCTTTGCTTGCTATGTTTGGTCAGGTTCTTATCATTAAGCCTAAAAGTGAATTCTTAAACGGACATAATCCAAATAGATACAGAGCCACCGTTTACACGGAAATCTCCATTACCATTTTCATCAATTTCTATTTTATCTTTTATATTTCCAGTACAATCATAAAAAGTAGCGCCGGCGAATTTTGTTCCTACATTCATTACTTTATTTCCACCAGGACCATCACTTAGCAAGACAGCAAGTCCTGAATTTTTATGTTCCTCATCACCATCTAGTGTCCATCCAATAATATTAAAATTATCAAAATAATCTTTTAAATTTCCATAAGCATATTTTTTTCTAATGTATAAAGCAAGATTTAAAAAATCAGATTTACTAACAATATTATTATGTGGTATGCCATAATAATCTCCATAAAAGATGCATGGAGTTCCTTGATTTCTAAGCAATATAATAGAATAGGCAAGAGGCTTAAACCAATCAGGTATCCAGGATTCTAGGGATTGACCAGGCTGTGTGTCGTGATTATCAACAAAAGTAATTGCTTTAGTTGGATTTGCTTGAACTAGAGTACCATTTAAAATATTTCTCATATCATAATTACCACCATTATTAGCAGCATCTAAAAAGTTATAATGTAAAGGCACATCAAATAGACTCATTTCTGAATTCACATCATTTAGATAATTGGTTAGAATATTAATATCTCTTGACCAGTATTCTCCCACAGCAAATAAATCTTTTTGAGCATATTCTTTAAGATTTTCTAACCACATTTTATAAAAATCAGCACGAATATGTTTTACAGCATCTAATCTAAAACCATCTACCTTTGTAAAATCTAAATACCATTTTCCCCAATTAGTAAGCTCTGTTACAACATCTAAATTATTCAAATCAATATCAGCGCCCATTAAATAATCATAATTACCATTTTCAGCATCTACCTGCTTATCCCAATGCTTTCCATAAAATTTATAAACAGACTTTTTATCATTTTTCTCATCCCAGTCTACTCCATGAAAATGTGTCCAATCCCATTTGAAAGCAGAATATTTATCACCTCTACCAGGAAAAGTATATTTGGTCCATGCAGATATTAATTTAGCAGGACTAATGGTATTATTTCTATTTGTTGGGTTTTCTTCCACCGCAATGACCTGCTCCAATTCATCTGCTCCAAACTTATGATTTAGTACTGTATCGGCCAAAACCTTAATATTGTTCTTGTGCAATGTTTCAATGGCTTCTAAATATTCATCTTTGGTTCCGTATTTAGTTGGAATACTTCCTTTTTGATCAAACTCACCTAAATCATATAAGTCATATACAGCATAACCAACGCCATTTATTCCATCTGAAGACTTATAGGCAGGTGGTAGCCATAAAGATGTTATACCAAGTTCCCCTAATTTTTGTGCATCTTTTTTTACTTTTTTCCATAAACTTGCATCATTTGGCAAATACCATTCAAAATATTGCATCATTGTTTCGTTATTCATTGTAACCTCCGTTTAATCTATGTTAAGGTTGTATAAAACTTATATAATAATTTTACTAAACATCCCCTTTTTATCTGCTCAGATTATATCATAATATAAAAAATGACGTCAAATAAATAATAGTTTTAGATAAAATATACTTGTTAAAAAGAATGTTTTATGATATATTCCTAATTGGGGACAGGCACCAATTAGGAACATCCAGAAAAAAAGCCTGTCCCCGATTAGGAAGGAGAAGGTAATGAACTTAAAAGAGCAAATAGAAAATTATATACCATATAATGAACAAGAAGAAAAAGACAAACAAGCTATGCTAAAATACATAAACACTTTTGATGATGTACTAACTAGAAATAATGAATTTGGTCATTTTACTGCATCTTCATGGTGTGTTAATAAAGAAAAAACAAAAGTATTAATGATATATCATAATATATACAAATCATGGGCATGGACAGGTGGGCATGCAGATGGAGAATCCAACTTATTAGGCACTGCAATACGTGAGTTAAAAGAAGAAACTGGAGTAGAGCATGTAAAAGCATTGGATGATAATATTTTTTCATTAGAGATTATCTGCGTTAATGGACATGTGAAAAGAGGCAAGTATGTTTCTTCACATGTACACTTGAATTTGACTTATCTTTTAGAAGTAGACGAAAAAGAAATATTAAAAATAAAAGAAGATGAAAATAGCGGAGTAAAATGGGTGCCAATTGAAGACGTAAAAAAGGTATCAACTGAAAAATGGATTGTGGAAAATGTCTATGAAAAATTAAATGAAAAATTGAAAAGTCAACTGAAGTTTGTCCTAAATTAGCAAAAAGGAGGTAAAAAATGAAAGTACTATTTGCAACAACAAATCCTGCGAAAGTAAAGAAGTATAAGGATTTATTAGCAGAAAAGGGCATTGAATTAATTACAATAAAAGACTTAGATTTTAAATTACCTATTGATGAAAATGGAAAAAATGCTATTGAAAATGCATATATCAAAGCAAAAACGTATTATGATAAAACGCAGATGCCAACTATTGGAATGGATAATAATTTGTTTATAGAAGAATTGCCAGAAGAAAGACAACCTGGAACACATGTAAGAAGAATAAATGGAAAAGAGTTAAATGACGAGGAAATGATAGAGTATTATACTAACTTAGTAAAAGAAAATGGTGGTAAATTAACAGCAAAATGGGTTTATGGAATGGTAATTTGCAGTGATAAAGGAGTAAATAAGTTTTCTTGGAGTAAAGACCATTTCTACTTTGTGAACAAGCCATGTGAAAAACGAAATCCTGGTTATCCATTAGATTCTATGACTATAGTACCAGAATTTAACAAATATTTAGTAGAATTAACAGAGAAAGATAAAATGAAATATAAAAAGCAGGATAATATAGATGATGTAATAGAATTTATCACAAATAGTGTAAAATAAGAATGAAAAATGAACGATTAGTCAAATTAGTAGGAAATATGACATATATAAAGAATAATATATATGTCATATTTTATGAAAATTAAAAAACGGAGGAAATAAAATGAGTAAAGAAGTATTAAAAGTTACAGATTTAAAGGATATGTTAAATAAAACAGGAGAACTTTATGGGGATAGACCAGGATATAAAATAAAAATAGGCGAAGGAAAATATAAAGTTTATACACATAAAGAAATAAGAGACATGATAAATTATTTAGGAACAACACTAATTAGCCTAGGACTAAAGGATAAAAGAATTGCTGTTATTGGAGAAAATAGATATGAATGGGAGCTAGCTTACTTAGCAATTGCTTGTGGTACAGGAGTAGTTGTGCCAATTGACAAATCTTTACCAGCAAATGAGTTAGAAGAAGTAATAGAAAGGTCAGAAGTAGAGGCGATATTTTATTCTCAAAAATATGAAGAAATTATTGAAAAAATAAAATATAGTGAAAAAAATAAATTAAAACATTTAATATCAATGGATTTAGAAGCTAACATAGAAGGCATATATTCACAAAAAGAATTAATAGAAGTTGGTAAAAAACTAGTAGAAGAAGGAAACAGAGAGTTTTTGGATAGCAAAATAGACCCAGAAGCAATGCAAATTATGCTGTTCACTTCAGGTACAACATCAAAATCAAAAGTGGTTGCTTTATGCCATAGAAATCTAGTGTCTAATTTAATGGATTTTGCAACTGTACTAGATATTAATTCAAGTGACAGAATATTGTCATTTTTACCATTACATCATGTGTTTGAATGCACAGTAGGAATGCTATATTCTTTATATATAGGAGCTGAAAGGTCATTCTGTGAAGGAATTAGACATATTACAGAAAATTTAAATGAATACAAAATAACTTTTGCTTCCTTTGTTCCTGCTATTTATGAAAGTATGTATAAAACAATCTTAAAAGGTCTTGAAAAAGAAGGAAAATTAGAGGCTGTTAAAAAATTAATGCAAGAGAATAGAAATAAAACAATGGCAGAAAAGAAAAAAATATTCAAAGATATTCATAATTTATTTGGAGGGTGTGTACGATTATTTGTTAGTGGAGCAGCAGCACTAGATCCAGAAGTAGAAAATGCATTTAGAGACTGGGGTATTAATTTATGCCAAGGATATGGGCTAACAGAAACATCTCCAGTTATAGGTGTTGAAACAGACGAAAACTTTAGAGTAGGTTCAATAGGAAAGCCACTTCCACATATACAAGCAAAAATAGAAGATGCAAATGAAGAAGGTATGGGAGAACTTGTTGTAAAAGGACCAAACATCATGCTTGGATATTATGGTGATGAGGAGGCAACAAAAGAAGTATTAAATGATGGATGGCTTGCTACAGGAGATTTAGCAAAAATAGATGAAGATGGATACATATTTATTTGTGGAAGAAAGAAAAGTGTTATTGTTTTAAAAAATGGTAAAAACATATTCCCAGAAGAAATGGAGAATCTAGTAAACAAAATAGAAGGAGTAAAAGAATCTTTTATATTTGGAAAACAACAATCAGATGATAAAGAAGATATCAAAATAAATGTAAAAATTATATTTGATAGAGAAATTATGAAAGAAGCATATAAGGTAGAAACAGATGAAGAAATACGCAAAGTTTTATCCGATAAAATAAAAGATATAAATAGCATAATGCCAAAATATAAAGCAATAAGAGGAATGATAATTTCAGAAGAGCCACTAATTAAAACTACAACAGGTAAAATAAAAAGACAAGCAAACTTAGATGCGATGGCATAGTAAATTAGAGAAAAAGCAGGTTATTTTATTGTAAATAACCTGCTTTTATGATACAATACAAAAAATATTAAAAATAAATGTGGAAATTTATGGAAAAAGATAAAATATTAGGAGTAGTTTTAGGAATATTATATTATTACGTGCTTTCAAAGATTTTTTCATTCTTGATGCTTTTTGAATTCATAGGAGGAACCATAAGTGGCTTTTCTAAAATATTATTCTTTATCTGCTATATTGTTTTACCAATAGTTATTTTAGCAATGCCAGTTATAATAAAATTTAAGTATAACAAGAAATTTTATAAAGCAATTTTAGATAGCATTGTATTTGTACTTCTTTATATATCTATTTGGATAACGATATGCTCTTGTATTTCAGTGTACTTTGAAACATTTTCTACTTACAAATGGAGCAATGAAAACTGGCATCGTTTTAGAGGAGATATGGTTGAAGATTTAGAAGAAAGATATGATTTGAAAGGCATGACAAAAGATGAAATACATGAACTTTTAGGAAAAGAAGATGGATACTCTGAAGAAGATAATGCAATTAGTTATTATATAGGAGAAGCAATTAATTATTATATATATTTTGATGAAAATGATGTAGTTATATATGCACGAGAGGTTGCATGAGTAAGGAAAAAAGCATCCAGAGCGATGTATACATATCTATATGAAGTAAGGAGTAGTTTATGAAAAAGGATAAAATATTAGGAATAATACTAGGAGTAATATATTATGTTTTAAGTCCAATTTTCTATTTTTATTTGTTTATAATCGAAGCTTTAGCAGGAAGTATAAGCGATTTTTCAATGACATTGTTTTATATTTGCTATGCTGTTTTACCAATTATTCTTTTAGCAATGCCATTGATAGTTAAATTTGTATTTAAAAAGAAATTCTATAAATCAATTTTATATAGTGTGCTATCAGTAATTATTTATTTGATTATTTTAATTTCAATAACATTTGGTATAAGGCAATATTTCAAAACATTTTCAACAGAAAAGTGGAGTAATGAAAATTGGAATAGTTTTAGATATTTAATGATTGACGATTTAGAAGAACAATATAATCTAGTGGGGATGACAAAAGAAGAAGTACATGCACTTTTAGGAGAAGAAGATGTAGAACTGGAATGGTTAATTACAGATTATGCAATTGGATATTTAGTAAGAGATGGATTTCTAGATGGGTATTATTACTATATTTATTTTGATGAGAATGATGTAGTTGTACGAACAGAACTGAATTATTGGGGATAGGAATGGAGGAAAGATATGAAAAAATTAAATGTAATTTTAGTATATAACAAAGATGAAGATAAAATACTTATGTGCAAAAGAGAGAAAGAACCATACAAAGGAAAATTCAATTTAGTTGGTGGAAAAGTAGAACAAAATGAAGAAGAATTACATGCAGCATATAGAGAGCTACAAGAAGAAACAGGAATTACAAATAAAGATATTACTTTAACAAATATTATGAATTTTGAATATAAAATGTCTGATATGGAACTAGAAGTTTATGCAGGAAAATTAAATAAAGATGTGAATTTAGTAGAAGAAGTAAATAAATTGTATTGGATGGATAGAAAAGAAAATTTTTTTGATATGAACAAGTTTGCAGGAGAAGGTAATATTGGACATATGCTAGAACAAGCAGAAATATATAAGGATAAGTTGTTTTAAAAAGAGGCTATGTGAAAACATAGTCTCATATTTTTTTAAAAAACTATTGACAATTGAATAAATATTCAACTATAATATACTAAACTTGAATAAACACTCAACTAAAATGTAATTATTAATAAAATCTAAAAAGGAGGAAAGCGCAGATGTCAAAAAATGAATTTATATGTGACTGCAATATAATCCATGAAGATGTAGTAAATAGAACACTAGCGAAAATGCCAGAGCAAGATGTATTTAATAAATTAGCAGAATTTTTTAAAATTATTGGTGACACTACAAGAACAAAAATCTTATTTGCATTAGATGAAAATGAAATGTGCGTATGTGATATTGCAAATGTATTAGGAATGAGTAAATCTTCTATTTCACATCAATTAGGAACATTAAGAAGAATGGGAATTGTAAAGTGTAGAAGAGATGGAAAAGAAGTGTATTATATGCTTGATGACGAACATGTGAAACAGGTGTTTGAAGTAGGTGTTAAGCATATTGAGCATAAAAAATAATTGATTAGAAAGGAATTCAAGTTTTATGAAAAAGGATGTAATTAAAATAATAATTGCTTTTGTACTATTCTTATTTGCAATGCTTGTAAAATTTCAAAATGTATGGATAAATAATGGAATCTTTATTGTCAGTTATCTTATTGTAGGATTTGAAATTTTAAGAAAAGCAGTAAAGAATATTTTTAAAGGTAAAGTTTTTGATGAGAACTTTTTAATGGCAGTAGCTACTTTAGGAGCATTTGCAATTGGCGAATTTCCAGAGGCGGTAGCTGTAATTCTATTCTATCAAGTAGGAGAACTATTCCAAGACTATGCAGTAGATAAATCTAGAAAATCTATTGCTAGTTTAATGGATATTAGACCAGACTACGCTAATGTTGTTAGAGATGGGAAAGAAGAAAAAGTTAGTCCTGGAGAAGTAAAAATAGGCGAAACTATTCTTGTAAAACCTGGTGAAAAGATACCATTAGATGGATTTGTGATAGAAGGAAAATCAACATTGGATACAAAGGCTTTAACAGGAGAATCAGTACCAAGAGAAGTAGCAGAAGGAGAGCAAGTACTTAGTGGATGTATTAACTTAAATGGTGTTATAAAAATAGAAGTGACCAAAGAATTTGGAGAATCAACAGTAAGTAAAATATTAGATTTAGTAGAAAATGCTAGTAGTAAAAAAGCGAAATCAGAAAACTTTATTACTAAATTTGCTGCATACTATACACCAATTGTAGTTATTATCGCAGTAATACTTGCAATTATACCACCACTAATGATAGATGGAGCCAATTTCCAAGACTGGTTATATAGAGCATTATCATTCTTGGTAGTATCTTGTCCATGTGCACTAGTTATTTCAATACCATTAAGTTTCTTTGGAGGTATTGGTGGAGCTTCTAAAATGGGAGTACTTGTAAAAGGTAGTAACTATTTAGAAGCATTATCAAATGCAGAAATAATGGTATTTGATAAAACTGGTACTTTAACAGAAGGAGTTTTTGAAGTACAAAATATTGAGCCAATTGGAATTAGCAAAGAAGAGTTATTAAAAATAGCTGCATATGCGGAATATTATTCTAATCATCCTATTTCGAAATCAATAAAAAAGGCATATAACAAAGAAATTGATGAAAAAGAGATTATAGATTCACAAGAACTATCTGGAATGGGAATTGCTGCAAAAATTGGTAAGCAAAATGTACTTGCAGGAAACGAAAAATTAATGAATGAAAAAGGAATTAAGTATGAAAAATGCACACATATTGGAAGCGTTGTATATGTGGCAATAGACGGAAAATATATGGGGCACATTGTAATAGCAGATAAAATAAAAGAAGATGCAAAAAGAACAATAGAGGAGCTAAGGAAAAATAATATAAAGCAAACGGTAATGCTTACAGGAGATAGAAAAAATATAGGTGAAGCTGTTGCTAAAGAAATAGGAATAGATAAAGTATATACAGAATTGTTGCCAGACGGAAAGGTAGAAAAAGTAGAAGAACTATTAAAAATGAAATCTGAAAAAGGAAAATTGGCATTTGTTGGTGATGGAATTAATGATGCGCCAGTACTTGCTATGGCAGATATAGGAATTGCCATGGGAGGACTGGGAGCAGACAGCGCTATAGAAGCTGCTGATGTAGTAATTATGACAGACCAACCTTCAAAAATAATTAGTGCAATAAAACTATCGAAAAAGACAATGCGAATAGTAAGAGAAAACATTATATTTGCAATAGCAGTTAAGGTTTTAGTTTTAATATTAACTGCATTTGGCTTATCTAGTATGTGGCAAGCAGTATTTGCAGATGTGGGAGTTTCAGTTATTGCAATACTAAATGCACTAAGAGCTTTGAGAGTGAAAAAATGATTTGGAGACGGAGGAAAAAAACTTGTTTTTTTCCTCCGTCCCCAAAAACAAGAAATTACTTCGTATAAAAACTAATGAAGCAAAGAGCAA
>UMIY01013346.1_pt1 | contig 12611 bp, 11 predicted proteins | sample 1965921 | NCBI WGS metagenome assembly UMIY01 (sample SAMEA4836134, study PRJEB28245) | human gut metagenome | biome: gut microbiome; material: fecal sample | place: Denmark | collected 2008
CACGTTACCCGCCAGGGAATCCCGCACCACACCGCCGCCCACGCCGGTAATGGTCCCCAGCAGGGCCACGGCAAACCAGCTTCCCTCCGGTAGATGGCTATAGGCAATCTGTTCGCCCACCACGGTAAATGCCGCCAGGCCCAGGGAATCTGCCCACAGCAGCAGCCGCTCAAATAGCAGCGTGCTCCTGAGCAGCAGGCCGCGCATCGGCGGCAAAAACGCAGCTGCGGAGGAAACCAGCGCTACACATACCGTCAGCGGGTCGTCAAATACCTTGGGCGGTGTGATGCCCAGCAGCAAATCCCGCAGCACACCGCCGCCCACGGCGGTAATAAGGCCCAGGATCATAACGCCCAGCAAATCCATCTGCCTCCGAAGCGCCGTCATGGCACCGGACAGGGCAAAGGCCACGGTACCCACCATCTCCATACACAACAGGATCAGTTCGTTCATTAACATCCTCTCAATGTCTGCCTACAAAGCTCCAATCATCCTCTCCATCGTGGAGCAGATACAGGTCGTCCTTATAGTCCGAATCCAGCGGATTATCCTTGGGTGCGCTGGCCTTGTACTGTTCCAGCACCCGCCGGGACTTCTCCGGCGGCTGGATTGTGCCTGCGCCGGCAATGCATCCACCCGGACAGGCCATACCCTCCAGCAGATATCCGTCATACTTCCCTGTCCGTGCGATACGCAGCATCTTGCGGCACTCCCGCAGCCCCTCGGCATACACCGTCTTTACCTCCCGGTCGGGGTCCAGCCGGTGAATCACATCCTCCACCGCCTTGGCAACGCCTCCGGAAGCGGCAAAACCCACGCCGAGGGCAGACGCCTCATAATTGGCCGGCACATCAGGGATATCGGTGAAGTCGATGTTCTTGGCCTCCAGCATCCCCCGCAGCTCCTCAAAGGTCAGTACAAAGTCCACATCACTGCGGACGGCGCGGCGGCTGGCCTCCAGCTTTTTGGCGGCGCAGGGTCCAATGAAAGCCACCTTGCAGCCCGGTTCACGTTTTTTCTGCAGTCGAGCCGTAAGCACCATGGGAGTCATGGTCATAGAGATATACGGCGCGGCGCCGGGGAACTCCTTCTTAGCCATCACGGACCACGCCGGGCAGCAGGAGGTAGCCATATAAGGCTGCATCTGCGGTACATGGCGCATGAATTCCTCCGCTTCCTCGATGGCGCACAGGTCTGCGCCTACGGCGACCTCCTCCACGGAATGGAAGCCCAGCATCTTCATGGCTGAAACGATCTGCCCCGGGGTCACGCCATCGCCGAATTGACCCCAAAAGGCCGGAGCGATCACGGCAACGACCTTGTCACCGCTGCGTATAGAATGGATCAGCTGGAACAGCTGCCCTTTATCTACAATAGCGCCAAAGGGGCAGTTCACCAGGCACATGCCACAGCTAACGCACTTATCCTGATCAATCTCTGCCCGGCCATATTCGTCCTTGCCGATAGCATCCATACCGCAGGCCTCCTGGCAGGGCCGCTCAAAGCGGATAATGGCCTGGTAGGAGCACGCCGCCTTGCACTTGCCGCATTTAATGCACTTGCTCTGGTCGATCTCAGCCCGGCCATAGCGGAAGCTGATGGCGCCCTTGGGGCAAGAATTGGAGCAGTGGTGCGCCAGGCAACTCTGGCAGGCGTTGGTCACCTGGTAGTGGGTGTCCGGGCAGGCGTGGCAGGCATATTTGATGATGTTAATCAGCGGCGGCTCGTAATATTTTTCCCGCACTGCGCTCTTGTCCACGCCGTCGGACAGAAGTCCCTGCTCCGAAGCGGAACGCAGACTATGGCCCATGGCCAATCGAATCCGCTCTCCCACAATGGCCCGCTCCAGGAAGATGGAGTCCCGTTCGTTCCCCACTTCACCCGGCAGAATCTCATACGGCAGTTTATCGATACGATGGTAGTCGCCGCCTTCGTAGGCGAGCTTTGCCACTTCCGCAAAAACCCGCTTGCGAATATCAGCAATCCCACAGTAAATGTTTCTCATGCGTGTACCTTCCTTGTTCTTTGTATACTTTGCCACATGATATTATACCATTTTTGTCCATTCTGTGCAAGGGGGTATATGCGAACTTGCTTCGCACGGTTGTAATTATTTATTGTTTCTTGTTGGCATCTCCTCCTTCAGCGCCGCCTCCAGCTTTTGCAGTGCCCGCTTTTCAATGCGGGATACATAGCGCCGCAGCTATTGTAAGGTGCCTCCCGCCTCAGGCTGTGGCGCAGAAGGCTGATCGCGGCTTGCCGCATTTGTGGTTTCTTTCGTTATATGCGGCTGCGCAAAGCGAAGCTGAATGAGGACTTCTCTATTTTCCGTCAACTCGATCCGCTCGATCAGGCTCACCAGCAGCTCCCGGCTGGCGCAGGCAGTGTCCCTGTATCGCTGTGTCAACTCCAGCGCCCTGTCCCTTTGATTGATGGGATATTTCTGCCACTGCTCCAACTCTTGAAGGCGTTCCTCCAGCCGTCCCCGTTGGTCCTTCAACCGGATAAAGATTCGCTGAAAGTCCGCCTCCGGCAGAAGTCCCGAGAGCCGGTCCGTATACATCCGGTCGATATTTTTCGTCAGACTTTCTATTTTTTCTTGCAGCGCATCCATTTTAGCAGAGCATCTGCTCTGCCTGGATGTCTCCCGAACCGCCTCCTGTGCCATCGGCAATAGCACCTGTCCATCCAAGAAATCTTTGCAAACCTCCTGCATCCTTGAAATCACCGCATCTGTCACTGTCTTTTCCTTGATATAATGCGTGGCGCAGGCGCCGTTCCTGGTAAATCGCTGATAAGTGCGGCAAACGAAGTACAGCACATCCTCCCCCTTGGCGTTAGGCCGGTTCAGCACGGCTAGCGGGTAGCCGCACTCATGGCAGAATATCAATCCCTTCAGCAGAAAATCATAGGTGCGGCAACGGGTGTGCCTGCGGCTGCTGACCAGCAGCCCCACCTTGCGGAAGGTCTCCTCATCAATAAGCGGTGCGTGGGTATGGGGCACCACGATCCAGTTTTCCCGATCCTGGTGGAGGCATTTTTTCGATTTATAGCTGATCTTCACCTGCCGCCCCTGCACCATACTGCCGATATAGGTTTCATTGCGCAGCATTTCAGAAATGCGCTCGCCGCTCCATAATCCCTCGTAGGGGCCTTTGCACCCTGCAACCCGACCACAGTAGACAGACGGCGCAGCCACGCCTTCCTCATTCAAGGCCGCAGCGATCTTTCGGCAGCTAATGCCCTCCAGCGCCATGGAAAAAATCCGCCGCACCGTGGATGCGGCCTCCTCGTCGATGACGATCCGATTCTTCTCCGTGGGGTGCATTTTGTATCCGTAAACCGGCTTCCCTCCGATAAACTGTCCCTTGCGCTGCTTATCCCGTTTGACGGACTTTATTTTTTTTGAAATATCCTTGGCGTACATGTCGTTCATGATAGCCCTGAAGGGCGTAATGTCATTGGCGCTGGATTCCACGCCCGTGTCAATTCCGTCCAAAAGCGAGATGTATCGCACACGATGCTCCGGGAAATATCTCTCCATGTAATGGCCGGTCATAATGTAGTCGCGCCCCAGCCGGGAGAGATCTTTGGTGATGACCATGTTAACCTTTTTGGCCTCGATGTCATCGATCATGCGCCGAAAAGCCGGGCGGTCAAAGCTTGTGCCGCTCCAACCGTCGTCGATATAAGTGTCATAGATCTGCAAATGATGCTCTCTCACAAATTCCTCCAGCAGGGACCGCTGATTGGTCACGCTTTGGGACGGCCCCTCGCTTTCGTCCTCCTTGGACAGCCGGATATACAGCGCTGCGCGGTAACTTGTGGGGCTGCTTATTTCTTGAAGCATACATTCTCCCCCAGGTCAGATCCCCGCTCTGCCTCATCCGGCTTTTGTGCCTGCCCATATGGCGGCAGCTCCTTTTTCAGATAGACCCGAAAGGATTCCCTGACCAACTCCTCCAGTGCCGGGCCGGTATCCGAGTAGCTGCAGTGAACCAGAATACTTTTATTTTTCATATGCCACCTCCCGAATCCTATGGTATGATCGAGAGATTGTCCACTTGCCCAAAAAAAGCATCCGCATGGAGTTCCATGCGGATGCTTTCTGCTGCAGCCTGTTGCTGCACTATTTTGTTTAATTGTCGGCCTTATTCTTCCGCTTGCGGCTCACAAACAGGAACACGATCACGGCCAGGCTGGCCACCATCACGATCACCCACAGGGCCGCATTGAAGGAATCACCCGTGGGAGGCGGGGTGGGATCACTGGGCTCTACCGGAAGCTCGTCGACCTTGAACTGCCAATCCAAATAACCCACGGAAGCCTGGAAATCATTCTCCATGGTGATGGGCACATTCAGCGTCACATCCAGGTCGATCTTGCCGCCGGAATAGATGGTACCCAGGCAGACCCAATCGGTCAGCTGCGCGGTCTCATGGGCGGGAGCGGCAAACAGCTTTGAGTTACCATCCAGCTTCACGGTCAGGTTCATCTGAGAGAGGAACTCCTCCGAGCCCTCCACCGCGCCCAAAGCGCGCATGTAAACCTTGATCTTGACGTTCTTTTCCACCTTGTTGTCAATGGTGACCTTCTGGGTGATGGAGTCACCGGGCATGACATTCTTGAAATCCGTAAACAGGTCGGTGGGAGAATACTCGCTGCCGGGGGCAAAGATGAACTCCCGGGCGCTGCCGTCATAGGTGACCCGCCCGTCAGCAAAAGCGGTGGTCGCGAGGCCCATAAGCATGAGCAGCGTCAGGGCCAGTGAAAGAATTCCTTTACATGTTTTCTTCATATCTCGCCACCCCCTTAATTACCAGCAGGCACGACCAAATTGTCGCCACTCATGGAGAAGTTATCACCCCATGCTGCCTTAACGGCCGCTTCGGGGCCGGCCTGAATGGCCTCCGCGATGACGTCGATAGACTGATGGCCGCCATCCACATCCGTGTAATTCTCAGTAAGCTTAATGACCTCAGCCAAACTATCTGCAGGCGTTGCCCCGGGGGCAACCGGGCAGGTGTAGTAGTAATAGTCGCCACACTTGGCCCAATCCTTGCCAAGGTTGAAAGCAGGGACCTCCGACACGCCGCCGATGTGCTGGCCTGCGTCATTGGTGCGGTAGGCCACCAGCTTGACGCGGATAAACGCGGGGATATCGCCGATGTTCTCCACGTTCACGTTGGTTTTAGTCTTACCGTCAAAATCCTCTACAACACTACAAGTCACCTGGGAGGGATTGAAGGTGTTGACGACTGGATCTGTCTTTGTGCTGAGAAAAGCGATAGTACCACCGACAGCCAATGTCAAAATCAGCACCACAGAAATGATCGTAGCGTTCAGCCGACCCTTGCGAGCCGTTTTTTCGCTGCGCCAGGCTTCATGTTTGTCTCTATACATCATCGTCCCCTCCTTTCTCAGTGCTTAATGCTGAAGATATTGCGGACCACAGTGCTGAAGCCGTTAAGCCAGCTGTCCACAGTCTTCGTATTGGTGCAGGTGATAGTGCCGGTAGGCGCTCTCGAATTCAAGTTAGCGCCATCAACGGGGTAAGTGGGTTTATACCGCCAGCTCCAGTTGGTGTCCTCCTGGATGGTGTAGGTACCCACGGGCAGCTCCACCAGATTCTCGGTGCCATTGCCTTGGATGGTCACTTCGGAATACTTTACGCCGTCCTTGTAAACATCGAACACATAGGTCTCATCGCTCGCACCGCCGGCCTTGGTGATGTTCAGCGTGCAGGTCTTAATGTGAACCAGGAACTCCTTACCCTCGGGAACATTGCAAGTCTTACCGTCACAATTTGTGTGCAAGAATGTAGTGTAGTCAGTCACATCCCTGTTGCCGATCTTCACGGTCACATCAACAGAGACATCCTCCTTGGTGTACTTACCTTCAGCAATATTGTTGCCGTCCGGTGTGTAGGTCAGGGCCAAGTTGGGTTGATTATTCAACATAGAAACGCCCTCATCGCCCGCAACCTTGTCAACCGAACCACTGGTGTAGTGAACCCATCTCGTGTTTGTCAGATTCCCGACAAATGCTGCGGGCACAGTATCTCCATAGTAGCCCTCACCGTCAGCGAAGGTCAATTCCGGCTTAAATACATGGATAGTATCTGTTCCGGAACCAGACTGTTCCTTAGCGTCTCCCGCAGGCTGTTTGGGCTTCACGGTTACGGTTACTGTATATGCAACGTCCTCCGTCAATGAATCAATACCGTCGGTCAGATCATTTCCATTCGCATCCTTCACCGTGACGACAATATCCACGTATTCGTGCTGCCAATCCTCTAAGCCGAAGTTTTCCTTCGTCAAATCCAGCGTTACATCCCCACAGGTAACATTCATTTGCTTCTTAACCTGATCCGCAGGTACAGTCTCACTGTAATAGCCGCCCAAATATACATTGGATTGGATGTCGGAAACCTTAACATCTCCAATTTTCACATTCACTGGGTCCGCCGTGGCCGTAGCAAGAGGCTCTTTTGCATCCGGGTCCACATAAACCCCAGCGCTTTCATTGGTGGGCACACCGTTGCCGCCGAGGAAACCATCCTTCGGAGTTACAGTAAAGGAAATTACAAGCTTTCTGCCATGGAAGTTACCCGCCTGAGTAACATCGCCTTCAACACGACCTTTTTCAGAAACAAAATTCCGGTTGAAGTCGAATTTGCTTACGTTAACCTGCGATCCTTCAATTGTTACTGCGTCTGTCAGCTTTGTACCAGTCGCTTCCCATGTAGCATCTCCGGTAGCCGGATTGTAACTCAGGCAGTCAACTGCCTGCACTGTGACATCGCTCACGTTATCAGGCATGTCAAAGTAGGGTGTAACAACGTCTTTGACCACGGCGCTGCTTCCAAGCGAAATACTGGAACCACCCGTCTGGTCAGCGATTTGCTTGAAGATGTTCTCCAATGCACTCACGCTGCCGGCCGACAAGTAAAAGCTGCCCTTCGAGATGTCCGCCGGTGTGCCCGGAGTAATCTGATCCGCCACACGCTGCTCGTACTCAATCTCTTTTTCACGCCGGTTCCTCTCAATCGTCTGCCCTGTATAACGTGCGCTCGGGTAATTGGAAGACACATAGCTCATATACTGATCCATCGGAGAAGACATGCTCTCGGCATCCGTTCCGGGCGCAACAGAAATGCAGTATACAGCTGCTTCATAGTCGTTTTTCAACCGGTAAGCCGATTCAACCGCATTCTTTACCGTCGTGCTGCTCCAGTCAGTTTCACCGCTCGGTTCCGGTTCGCCATCTGTAAACAGAACAACGACACGCTCCCGTTCCTCAGCGCTTGCATCCGAAGTCTTAAACAATTCTTCCGCTTGACTCAAAGCATCGTCATGATCGGTCGCATAAAATCTATCATGCGTGCCAATATCTATGTCGTTGATGGCCTTTTTCAATGCAGCCTCATTTTCAGTTGCATCAAGAAAACCATTGGTAAGTGGGACGGCGTTGTCATGGAACCCCACAATTGCCATGCGGTTGCCGCCCTTATCCGCAACATTCGTAATAAAGGTGTTTGCAGCCTGCTGCAAAGCCTGCAGGCGGGTCATACTCTGTTGGTATTCGCCTGCATAAAACTGCACCCTGCCGCTGGTAGTGTCATCTGCGGACGTCTTTGGTGTGTATTTAGTTCCGGACACGTGTCTAAAAAACCAAGAACAACCGTCAGTCCAAGCTTGACAGTTACTGCACCATGTAACTTTGTTATATCTGTTTCCATTCTTGACATAGTATGTACTATTTCTGTTTAATTCATAAACCTCCGTATATACCCAGCCGCCTTCAGAGAAACTATTGTTCATACTGCTTGACATATCTACAAGCAGCACAACGTCAACCGGCTTCACACCAGTGCTGGTCGTAATCTCGCCAGTGGTATAGGCTTCCAGATTGATCGTATATGTTCCGTCCTGATTATCCGTCACAGACTTGGTCAGTTCCAGTCCTTCCGGATTGTTTTGAGCTGCTGCAACACGAGGTGCACGGAGCAGCCGAGAACCACCCTGCTTCGCTTCCAAAAGCTCGCGGAACAATGCAACATCAGCATAGTCTGCCGCGGCGGTGGTGCCCGTCTCCTCGGCCCCGGCATTCTCCGCGTGGGCGGGCAGGATCAGCAGGCTGGCGGTCATGACCAGTGCCAGCAGCAGGGACAGGAATTTTTTCAGTTTCATATGCATTTCCTCCCTTCTCAGGCTTCAGGCCAGCCGGCGGCCTCCAGGGCAGAGGCGCCGTTGTGCGCGGTCTGCGTGGCGAAGGCGTTCACCTGCAGAATGGCACGGCTCTCCTGGTACATATTGCTCATGGTCTTGGCGAAGTGGACCGCAGTGAACAGCGGCTCCGTGGTATGGCCCGGCTCCAGGGCGGCGTTATAATAGTAATAGCCGTCCTTTTCCGTCCAGCTCTCCGTGTTCAGGTCGCAGGTGACCAGGGAAAGGTCCGCCTCCCCCTCCACGCCCCGGGCCAGCTCAATGGCCTTGTCCAGGGAGACACGCACCCAGGCGGGCTGGCCGCCGGTGTTGCTCACCGTGACGATCTTGGAGACATCGCTGCCGGGCATAACGCCCAGCTGATTCTCAAAGGGCACGGTCTTTTCACCGTCCGGAGTGAGCATCCGCTCCTCCAGGGCGATCTTGATATCGCCGGTGGTGACGGCGTTCCGGGCGGTGCCCTGGGCCGTGAAATAGGCCAGGGTGCCGTAGACCGACAGCGCCGCCAGGATCAGCACCACGGACAGCGCCAGCAGCTTGGTTTTCAGGCTTCTTTTCTTCATAATTACACTCCTCATTCTCCAGTATTGAGGTCATAGGAGAATATCCGGCGCACTGTGCCGGGTACTCTCCTATGACCTGCGCCCCGCAGGGCGCAGGCCAGGTTGGCTTGTGAATCGGCCCATTTTGTCATTCCGAGGAGCGGAGCGACGTGGGAATCCGTAACTCCAACTCCCCTCGGCGGAATGCCAGGGAAGAATGTGCCATGCAGCGTTTAGGAAACGGATTGCCACACCAGTCTGCGGACTGGCTCGCAATGACAGGCCTTTCGGTGGCCAGGGCCTGCGCCCCGCAGGGCGCAGGTCGGGTTATGTAGGGCTACAGATGTGCGGTGGGGATTACTTGCCGTTGTTGGTGTAACCAGCAATTGCAGCATCAACACTGTCAAAGCCGTCCGCCTGAATCGCATAGGCATTCACAAGAATCTGCCAAGAGGCATCCGTGGAGATCGGATCACCAGCAGGCAGGATAAACTGGGTACCATCCTCATTGGTGGTCACGCGCCAATCCATATAAACCTGGGCCAGGCAGGGCAGAGAGGTCTTGCCAGCAGCCAAAGTCTTCGCCATGGTAGTGCGAATCACAACATAATCAACGCCATCAATTTTCTCGGTGCCAACGTACTTGTAGTCATTCCAAAGGCCGTCTGCAACAGCAACCATGTTGGCATCGATAACCTTGTGGTTAGCATCAACGATTCCGTCACTGGTAGCCAGGTTCCAGTAGTTGCCAGCGTTATACTCCACGTTGAAGCAGCCATAGCTGTTCCAATGCAGGGCGTTCTTGCTCTCATCGGTGGGGTATTCTTTGCTCACAAGGTAGGCAGGAATCTTGAGGTCAACCCACACCCAGGCATCGTTATCGCCGGTGTTGGTGACGGTCACGATCTTAGACACGGCATTGCCGTCGTTGCTCTTGCCGGGAACCAAAACCTTGTTCTGTTCAAAGGCCTCGAGGCCATTATCGCCCTTCTGCTGCTCGACCAGATCAATCTTCACGTTGCCAACGGTGAAGGTGTTGGTCTTATTATCGGTGTCGGTGAAATATGCCACGGTGGCGCCGGCGATGGCCATAACGACCAGCACGGCCGCCAGGCACAGGGATACGATTTTCTTCTTAGTCATGACTCTTTTTTCCTTTCATTTATGTATTTAAATAAATTTGGGGAAACAAAGGGGAATTAGGCATTTGCCTTTGCCCAGGCATCTGTTGCAGTGGCGACGTTATCCTTCTGCACAGCGTAAGCCGTGAAGGTCAGAGTGGGGAAAGTAGTCTCATCCAAACCATTCAGCATCGTCTTGGTAACGCCGTCCTTGACTAAAACAGAATTATCCTTCAGCACAGAGAAATCAGTAGCAGCGGTGGTAGCAGCTACCTCACGGTAGTAAACACCAGTCACACTGGGAAGTGCGGCCCAGCCGTCTGCCATTTCATAGGTCATAAAGTCATCAAAGTTCGAAGACTTCTCAACCTTCACGAACAGCCAGCAAGCCTCGGAATTAGCCTGGACAGTGACCTTCGGGTCCTTGGTGATGGTGTTGCCGGGTACCATCTTCAGATTGAGATTTTTGCTCTCTGTCAGGTCGATGTTGATGTCGCCCACGGTAAAGGTGTTCGTCACAGAGGCGGTCTTATCCGTCAGCCAGGCCAGGGTCCCTCCGATGGCGCAGCAGAGCACCAGGACCACTGCAACGATTGAAAGAACTTTCTTCTTCATGTTTTTTCTTCCCTTCCTTGTATTTGGTTTTGAATTTTATTTCAACAGGCGCCGGGGCCCCTCGCCTCCTTTGCCTGTCGGAATCGAAGTCAGGGGGTGTGTCTTATTTCTGCGCAGCAAAGGCAGCCCAAGCAGCGTCGGCATTTTCAAAGCCGTCCGCCTGGATGGCCTCGGCCACCACGTTGATCTCAAAGCCCTGCAGAGCCTTCAGCTGATCGCCGGTCACCCACTCGGGCAGAGTAATCTTATCGAACAGAGTAGGCAGCACGACATTCTCGGTGGGAGCAGCAACGGCCTCGTTGTAATAGAAATAGTAGGTCAGGGTGTCATTCTTAGCATCAATGTACTTGGGATCGGCCAGCATGTCTTTCGTGTCGACCATATTGTCGGGGATGATGCCGTCCCACTTGGCAGCATTGGCCTCCACAAATTTGACCATGCGAATCAGGGGGAATGCATTCTCGACACCGGTCACTTCATCACCATACTCGGGATCCGTGCACATAGCAATGAGCGCAGAAGCCTTGTTGAAGGTGACCTTCATGCGGACATAGGACTCCACACTGGGTGCCAGCACCGTGACGGTAGGATCCTTGGTGTAGGTGTGGCCGGGCAGCAGCTTGTACGCGTTGCCCGGAACACGCTCAGCATCCGCCAAATTCGTTACCCGTTTGCCTTGCTTGTTAATGGCATTGCCGTTGCCATCGACCTTCGCTTCGTCCAAAGTAATGGCAACGTTACCGACAGTAAAGGTGTTCTTGACATCCTTGCTGTCCGTCAAATACGCCATGGTGCCCAGCACGGAAGCGGCCACGAGCAACACCGCGCACAGAGACATCAGCAGCGCCTTTGTCTTTGTTTTTGCTTTCATCACAAAAACCTCCTGATAAAGAATAATATATATGGGAGCCTTGCGGCGTTACCCCCTCAGTTATGGGCCGCGGGATCCTCCCCGGTGCCCTTGCCCTTGCCCTTTTTGCCGCTGTCATCCAGCAGGTCGGGCAAAAACACCAGCAGCACCAGTACCACGGCAAAGCCGATGGCAAAATACAGCCCCGGCGGGTTCTGCACAAAGTTGGCGAAATACCCCAGATAGGGAACGGAAAACACAGGCTTGCCAATGACGTTTTTATAATGCACGGGCGTACCGTCCGGGGCGTCGTTGGCGTCCCCCTGGGTGCGGAAGCGGAGGACGGAGCTGTCCTCCTCGTCGGGCAGGATCTCAATGATCCGGTGGGTGGCCACTGTATCCTCATTGAGCATGAAGGTGATGGGATCCCCCACCCGGAGGTCCTGCGGGTCCACGCTCTTGACATAGAGCAGGGAGCCGGTGTGATAAGTAGGCTCCATAGAGCCGGAAAGGACGACATATGTATTCAGCCCCACCAGCCGGACACCCACCAGGGCCACGGCCAGCAGCACCACCAGCACCACCAGCACCGTGCTGACTACATTCCAAACCTTTTTAAACGAATGACTCATTATACTATGTACTCCCGGGGATTATTCTGCGTTGGCCGGACGGCGCAGCCGTAAAAACCGCAAAAAGCTTATCTCCTGTGTGATAAGCCCAATACGCAATTCAATGTCAAGACAAAATATAGCACAATGTACATCAAAATGCAATAGCTAAAAACGAAATTTTGAATAAAAATTTGAAAGAATTTTCCTTTACAGCAAAAAAAGGCAATATTTTGACAAATATTGCAAGATACTGGAATTTTTTGTAGCTAAAATAAGGGCAGGCAGAATTTTTTATCGGTCGATCATTTTTTGCAGCAAAAACGATTTTCAGCATCAAACCGAGTCTCTCCGGGTGCTTACAGTAAGCGCGGCGGGATACATAGCTGCGGCTGATGCCGAAGGCCGCAGCCACCTGGCGCTGGGTTTGCGGCAGGCGGCCGGATAGTCCGTACCGGCGGCGGATCACCTCCGCCTCCCGGTCCGTAAGGCAGCGGCCCACCAGCTCCCGGATGCGCAGGCGCTCCTCCCGGTCGGCCATATCCGAGAGCATGGTGTCGTCGCAGCCCACCACGTCCATGAGGCTGAGGGCGCCCCCGGCGGCGTCTGGCTCGATGGTATCGGACAGGGACACCTCCCCCTGC
>UMIY01008088.1_pt1 | contig 12603 bp, 9 predicted proteins | sample 1965921 | NCBI WGS metagenome assembly UMIY01 (sample SAMEA4836134, study PRJEB28245) | human gut metagenome | biome: gut microbiome; material: fecal sample | place: Denmark | collected 2008
CCCACCTCCTCCTCGGTATAGAGCGTCTGCCGCGGCAGGTTGCTCCACGAGACCACGTCGGGGTCGCAGAGGCCGAGGCGCCCCACGCCGGCCCCCGCAAGCGAGGGGGCCACCGTCGAGCCCAGACCGCCCAGACCCACGAGCAGCACCGACGCCGAGGCCAGCCGCCGCTGCCCCTCCTCGCCGATTTCGGGCAGCATGACCTGCCGCGCGTAGCGTTCGTCGAACATCGTCAGTCGAAGATTTTGTCCCAGTCCTTCCAGACCACTTCGTACCCTTCGCGACGGATGTCGGCCTCGACCTGCGCCGGCGTGCGCTCGTCGCTCACGACGAACTGCTCGAGCGACGTGGGGTAGACGCGGTAGCCTCCCGGGTCGGTCTTCGAGCCGGCGCTCATCGAGGTGGCGCCCAGCGTGGCGATGTGGTTGCGGAACTCGGCCCGCTCGCGCGTCGAGAAGGAGATGTCGACGTCGTGGTCGAAGATGCGGAAGGCGAAGGTCAGCTGCGCCAGCTCGCGGTCGCTCATCACCACGTTGGGCTGGAAGTGACCCTCCGACGGGCGCATGCGGGGGAAGTTGACGCTGTAGCGCGTCTTCCAGTAGTGCTTGCGCAGGTACTGCAGGTGGAGCGCCATCATCGTCACGTCGGTGCGCCACTCCTCAAGGCCGATGAGCACGCCCATGCCGATTTTGTGGACGCCGGCCTGTCCCATGCGGTCGAAGCCGTTGACGCGCCACTCGAACTTCGACTTCATGCCGGCCGGGTGGTAGATGTTGTAGTTGGCGCGGTTGTAGGTCTCCTGGAAGCAGACCACGCCGTTGAGCCCCGAGTGGGTCAGCCGCTCGTACTCCTCGGCCGCCAGCGGCATCACCTCGATGGTGAGGTTGTTGAAGTAGGGGCGGCAAATGTGGAGCGCCTGCTCGATGTAGTCGACACCCGCCGCACGGGGATTCTCGCCCGTGACCAGCAGCAGGTTCTCGAAGGGACCGAGCTCGCGGATGGCGCGGCACTCCTCCTCAATCTGCTCGGGGGTGAGAATCACGCGCGGAATGGCGTTGTGGCGGTTGAAGCCGCAGTAGATGCACGAATTGGTGCACGAGTTGGTGATGTACATCGGGATGTACATCGAGATGGTCTTGCCGAAACGCTCCTGCGTGTAGCGGCGGCTCAGACGGGCCATGGGCTCGAGGTAGGCGGCCGCAGCCGGCGAGATGAGCGCCATGAAGTCGTCGAGCGTGAGGTGCTCGCGTCCGAGGGCCGCTTCGACGTCGGCCGGACGTTTCGACTGGATGCGACGGGTGGTCTCCTCCCAGTCGTATTTGGCTAATTCTTCGGAAAACATGTATTCTTGATACTCTTTTTACGTACGTATACGGTTCAGCATTTGATGTTCGCCAGGTCGCGGCTCAGCTTCATGGCGCAGAAGTTGGGGCCGCACATGGTGCAGTATTCGCCGTCGGTGTGGCGGCCTTCGTTGAAGTACTCCAGCGCACGCTCCGGGTCGAGGCTCAGGTGGAACTGGTCGCGCCAGCGGAATTCGTAGCGCGCCTTGCTCAGCGCGTTATCGCGAATCTGCGCCCCGGGGTGTCCCTTGGCCAGGTCGGCGGCATGGGCGGCAATCTTGTAGGTGATGACGCCCGTGCGCACATCCTCGCGGTTGGGGAGCCCGAGGTGCTCCTTCGGCGTGACGTAGCAGAGCATGGCCGTTCCCAGCCAGCCGATTTGCGCGGCGCCGATGGCCGAGGTGATGTGGTCGTAGCCCGGCGCGATGTCCGTGACGATAGGCCCCAGCGTGTAGAAGGGTGCGTTGTGGCAGTGGTCAATCTGACGCTCCATGTTCTCGCGGATTTTGTGCATGGGGACATGCCCGGGACCTTCGACGAAGGCCTGCACGTTCTTCGCGCGGGCGCGGAGCACCAGCTCGCCCATCGTGTCGAGCTCGGCGAACTGCGCGCGGTCGTTGGCGTCGGCGATGCAGCCGGGACGCAGCCCGTCGCCCAGCGATACGGCCACGTCGTACTGCGCCAGAATGTCGCAGATGTCGTCGAAGTGCTCGTAGAGGAAGCTCTCGCGGTCGTGGAGCAGGCACCACTTGCTCATGATGCTTCCGCCGCGCGAGACGATGCCGCAGAGGCGCCCGTCGGCCAGGTGGACATTCTGCCGGCGGATGCCTGCGTGGATGGTGAAGTAGTCGACGCCCTGCTCGCACTGCTCGATGAGCGTGTCGCGGTAGAGCTCCCACGACAAATCCTCGACCCGCCCCGAGACCTTCTCCAGCGCCTGGTAGATGGGGACCGTCCCCACGGGCACGGGTGAGTTGCGGATAATCCACTCGCGCGTCTCGTGGATGTTGGCCCCCGTCGAGAGGTCCATCAGCGTGTCGCCGCCCCAGCGGCAGCTCCACACCGCCTTGTCGACCTCCTCCTCGATGCTCGACGTGGTGGACGAATTCCCGATGTTGGTGTTGATTTTCACCAGGAAGTTGCGTCCGATAATCATCGGTTCGCTCTCGGGGTGGTTGATGTTGGCCGGCAGGACGGCCCGTCCGGCGGCGAGCTCGTCGCGGACGAACTCGGGCGTGATGTGACTCTCGATGCCCAGCTCGCGGCAGTTCATGTTCTCGCGGATGGCGACATACTCCATCTCGGGGGTGATGATGCCTGCGCGGGCATAGGCCATCTGGGTGATGCACCGGCCGGCCCGGGCGCGGTAGGGGAGGGCGATGTGCTCGAAGCGCAGGTGGTCCAGGCTCGGGTCGTTGCGCCGCATCCGGCCGTATTCGGAACTGACAGCGGGGAGCCGCTCCACGTCGCCGCGGGCGACAATCCAGCTTTCGCGCATGCGCGGCAGCCCTTTTTTGAGGTCTACGACCACGTCGGGGTCACTGAACGGCCCGCTCGTGTCGTAGACGTAGACGGGGGCGTTGGGGGTGACCTCCTTCTTCCCATCGACGATGCGGACGGTGGGGGTGAGGTTCACCCGTTGCATGCCTACTCGGATGTCGGGGTAAAGCGTGCCCTGCATGTAGGCTTTCTCGGCATGGGCGTATGCTCTCTGCTCCTGTTCTTTCATGGCCGGATTGGGGTCATTGGTTTGTTTGTCGTTTCGTGTCAGTCGAGGAACGAGGTGAGGGGGCTGCTGGCGTCGGCATGGCGCGACTGGATACCCAGACCTGCCTCGTAGGCTTCGCGGCCCGCCTCGACGGCGCGTGCGAAGGCGCGTGCCATGCGGACGGGGTCGCCCGCAACGGCGATGGCCGTATTGACCAGCACGGCGTCGGCTCCCAGCTCCATGGCGGCCGCCGCGTGCGACGGAGCGCCCAGACCGGCGTCGACAACCACCGGCACGTTGCTCTGCTCGATGATAATCTCGAGCAGCTCGCGCGTCACGAGCCCCTTGTTGGTTCCGATGGGGGCGGCCAGCGGCATGACGGTGGCCGCACCGGCCTCCTCGAGCCGCTTGCAGAGCACGGGGTCGGCCTGGATGTAGGGCAGCACGACGAAGCCCAGCTTGACGAGCTGCTCGGTGGCGCGCAGCGTCTCGACGGGGTCGGGCAGCAGGTATTTGGGGTCGGGGTGAATCTCCAGCTTGATGAAGTTCGTGCCGAAGGCCTCGCGGGCCAGCTGGGCGGCCAGAACGGCCTCCTCGGCGTCGCGCACGCCCGAGGTGTTGGGCAGCAGCTGGATGCCCGGACGGCGTACGTGGGCGAGCATGTCGTCCTCGGGGTTGTTCATGTCGATGCGTTTCATGGCTACGGTGACCATTTCGGTCTGCGAAGCCTCGATGGCGCTGGCCATCAGCTCGTTGGAGCTGAACTTGCCCGTGCCGACGAACAGACGCGAACGGAACGTCCGTCCGCCGATTACCAATTCGTTTTTCATATTGCGGATTAATGTTGGTTTTTGTTGATGAGTTCCAGTATGGTGCGGGTCTCCTGCGCGGGCGACCCGGCCGAGAGCAGCGCACCCGAGAGGGCGATGCCGCCGATGCCGGTGGCGCAGAGGTCGGCGATGTCGGCCGCCGTGATGCCTCCAATAGCCACCACGGGGAGTGTGATGCCTTCGCGGCGGCAGCGGTCAAGGATTGTGCGGTAGCCCTCGAGCCCGAGGATGGGGCTCAGGTTGCTCTTGGTCCGCGTGAAGCGGAAGGGGCCCAGCCCGATGTAGTCGGCGCCGTCAGCCGCCGCGCGGGCAATGTCGTCGAAGGTGTTGGCCGTTGCGCCGATGATGCGGCCGGGGCCCAGGATGCGCCGCGCCTCGGCCACGGGCATGTCGTTTTTGCCCAGATGGACGCCGTCGGCGCCGAGCAGTCCGACCAGCGCCACGCGGTCGTCGAGGATGAAGGTGGCGCCGCAGGCCCGGCAGCAGGCCGCCACGTCGCGCCCCGTGCGGAGCACCTCCTCGTCCGTGGCCCCCTTCATGCGGAGTTGCACCCAGCGGCAGCCCCCTTCGAGTACTGCCTGCGTCCCCGTGAGGTAGTCGAAGCGGTCGTTATGGTGTGTGATGAATTGCAGCATATCGTTTCGTTCTGTCTATGGTCTGTTGTATCGTTGAATCCGTTGCAGCGTCTCGCGCAGCCCCGCTGAGGAGACGTCGCGCCAGATGCACCCCAGCAGGGCAGCTCCGCCGAAGCCCAGGTCGCGCAGCGTCGGAAGCAGCTCGGGCCGGACGCCTCCCAGCGCCGCGACCCGCTCGCCGAGCAGACCGCGTGCGGCCGCCTCACGCAGCGTGGCGGGGGTGAAGGCCGAGCGGTAGCCCTCCTTCGAGATGCTGTCGAATATGGGGCTCAGGAAGAGGTAGTCGCTCGTGCGGTCGGCCGCCACCTCGTCGAGCGTGTGGCACGAGCGGCTGACCAGCCCGTCGAAGCCGGCGGGCGGCTGCGGGTTGCGGCTGTTCAGGTGGACACCCCCGACGCCGTACTCCGACGCCAGGTGGAGGTGGTCCTGCAGCGTGAGGCGTCGGTGCAGGTTGGCCGGAATGGCCTCAAGCAGCCGGCGCATCTCCTCCTCGCGCGAATGGGGCTTGCGCAGGTGGACGCGGTCGATGCCTCCGCGCAGCAGCGCGGCGATGACATCGGCCTCCCCTTCGGGAAAGGTCTCGGGCGTGATGACGTACAGATGCATCATCCTCCGCAGACGGCCCGGATGACCGTGACTTTGGCCCCCTCCTCGAGCTGCGTCGAGGCCCAGTCGCGACGCGCCACCACGCGGTTGTTCACCGCGACGGCGACCCCTTCGGCGGGAACCCCGGCCTTGGCGAGCGCCTCTTCGAGCGACGCACAGGCGCCCACCTCGAAGGGCTTGTGGTTGATTTGAATCTCCATGTGAATTCCGTTTTACGCCAGAGGTGTGCCCGAGCGGACGGCGTTACGGTCTATGAACAAGTCCTTTCGGCGGTATTGCCCGCATCAAGTTCATAGGGTATAATCTCAGCCTCTCTGCGCCAGCAGCGGGGCACCCCTCTTGTGTTGTGCAGACAAAGATACGAAAATTTCCGAACGGTGTACCTCCCGGCCCGAAAAATCTTTGCGGCGTGCCTTTCCCCTGCCTCCGCGAAGGGTGGTCCCGTCCGCTGTGCGGCTGCGCCGTGGCTGCAACATTGCTCCCGTACTGACGACCGCCCGTTCTCCGTGCGTCCCTCCGTTCAGCGCGGGCCCCCGCCCCGCCGTGCGGCGCGGCTCCCTGCCCAATGCCGCCCGACCTCCTGCCGGCGCCTGCCCCGGGCCGGCTCCGGCTCTCTTCTTCAACAAGGCTTCGGGCGCGGAAACCGGGAAAATGGTAACTCCAACCGTAATTCGGCTATCTCCATTTCGCGGCAAAACGGTTACCTTTGTATCGGCAAAAGGGGCGGTGCCGCCGCCCCATGTTGAACCCCGCAAAACGGACCACCCAATGAAGAAGATGAGTCTGCACGCCTGGCTGCTGCTCTCCGCCGTGAGCCTCACGCCGGCTGCGGCCCGCACCGCCTGTGAGGCGGATATACCCGAACCTGTAAAAACATACGATATGGAGACGTTGGAACTGACCCGTGAATGGGACAAGACCTTCCCGCAGAGCGACAAGGTCGAACACTCGAAAATTACCTTTCACAACCGCTACGGCATCACCCTTGCGGCCGACCTCTACAAGCCCCGCGGGGCCGAAGGCCGTCTGGCGGCCATCGCCGTCTGCGGCCCCTACGGCGCCGTCAAGGAGCAGGTCTCGGGCCTCTACGCCCAGTCGCTGGCCGAGCGCGGATTCCTCGCCATCGCCTTCGACCCCTCCTTCTACGGCGAGAGCGGCGGCACGCCCCGCAACCTCACCTCGCCCGAAATCAGCACCGATGACTTCAGCGCCGCCGTCGACTGCCTGCTCACGCGCGACGACGTCGACTCGCTGCGTGTCGGCATCTGCGGCATCTGCGGCTGGGGCGGCTTTGCGCTCAACGCCGCGGCCATCGACCCGCGCATCCGCGCCACGGTCACCTCGACGATGTACGACATGAGCCGCGTAAGCGCCAACGGCTACTTCGACGCGATGACCCCGGACGACCGCCAGGCGCTGCGCGTGCGGCTCAACGAGCAGCGGTTGAAGGATTACCGCACGGGCGTGGGCGAGCGCGACGGCGGGGTAGTCGACCCCGTGCCGGAGGATGCGCCGCTCTTCGTGCGTCAGTATCACGATTACTACAAGACTTCGCGCGGCTACCACCACCGCTCGCCCAACTCCAACGACGGACTGCTGCGCACCAATGCGCTCGCCTTCGTCAACATGCCGCTGCTCACCTACATCGGCGAAATCCGCAGCGCCGTGCTGATGCTCCACGGCTCGGAGGCTCACTCGCGCTACTTCAGCGAGGATGCCTTCAAGCGGCTCAAGGGCGACAACAAGCATCTGGTGATTATCCCCGGGGCCTGCCACGTCGACCTCTACGACAATCTGAAGGTGATTCCCTTCGACCGCATCGCCTCCTTCTACCGCGAGGCGTTCGACCAGCCGGCCGTGCAGGAGCAATAGTTAGCTGCAGCTGAAATCGAAGCGAGGCATCCATCATCGGTGGATGCCCCGCTTTTTGTTCCGTCCCGCTTTGCCGCGGGCTGCCTTGTTGTTTATCGGTTATGCCTGTCGTCTCTGCGCCCCTTCCCTCCGTTTGCTTCATGCCGAAGGGTCACTCCCGAACTGTGTTCCCACAACCGTTCCGGACCTCGTTCAGGAGCCATTTTCGTGCCGCACTGCCGCCGCCGTTCCCGGGCTGCGCATTTACAGCCGCTCCAGCACGGCCCGGAAGCGGGCGGGGAGGCAGATGTTCTCCACCTCGCGGGCCCGGGCGAAGAGCGGCGCCATCTGTGCGGGGGTGAAGCCGGCGATGCCGCATCCGATTTCCGTCACGAGGAACCTCAGCTGCGGATTGCGCCGTGCGAAGTCGATGAAGGCATCGACGTAGGGGGCGATGCGCTCCGTGCCGCCATGCATCGTGGGGATGGCGTAGCTTCGCCCCTGCAGCCCGACCCCCTGCCCCCAGCGGGCGCCGAACCGGCTGCAGGCGAGCCGTGCGGCACCGCCGCCGTGCATGCCCTCCAGGTTGCTTCCGAAGACGAAGATTTCACCGGGACGGAGCTCCTCAATCCAGTCGGGTGTCGTGCGCTTGTCGTGCATGTTGTTTGCGTTTTTTTGCCTGTGCGTATGATTGTGTTGTCGCGTTGCCTCATTATCGTGCTGCCGGCGTTCTGTCGTGCGCCCTGTTGTGGCTGCCTGACTCTCTGCTCAATCGGTTGCGCCCGCAAACGGCAGCGGCGGCCGCTATGCGGTCTGTTCGGCCTTCAGAAGGATGTTGGCAACCGAATCGCAGACAATCAGTTGCGGCTGAAGCTGCATGTGGGTCCCCATGGGCTGCTTTTCGTTGATGCTCTGCAGGAGCAGCTTGACAGCCAGCGTGCCGATTTCATTCACCGGCTGGCTCATGCGCGTGATGGGCGGGTCGATGAAGTCGAGGAAGGTGTTGTTGTCGAACGTGACGGCCGAGATGTCGTCGGGCATCACAAGCTCCGACTCCTTGATGGCCTTGATGGCCCCGAGCAGAATCGTGTTGCTCAGGGCGAAGATGGCCGTGGGGCGTGACGGCGAGTTGAGCGCCAGCTTCGTCTCGAGGTAGCCGTTCTGTATCGAGAAGCTGTCGCCGACAATCCTCGCCCGGGCGTCGAGCCCCTTGTCGCGCAGTGCGTCGATATAGCCCCGTACGCGCTCGCGCACCGGCATCGAGTAGGGGGTGCCCTGTATGCAGAGGATGTTCTCGTGGCCGTTGTTGAGCAGGTAGCGCGTCGCTTCGTAGCCACCCTGGTAGTTGTCCGTGCAGACGTAGGAGAGCTCCGTCGCGTTGAAATAGCGGTCGATGAGCACCACGGGGGCGATGTTGCGGTTGATGTTCTCGAGCCATTCGGGGTCCTGGCCGCAGGGGGTGACGATGATGCCGTCGACGTTGCGCGCCAGCAGCGATTCGATGCCGTTGCGCTCGTTGTGCTCGTCCTCCATCGTGTCGACCGTCACGGTTGTATATCCGTACGCGCGCGCTTCCCGTATGATGGTGCTCGCCAGATTGGCGAAGTAGAGGTTCTCCATGCTCGGAATGACGAGCCCTATCGTGTCGGTTTTGCTCGTGCGCAAACCTTTAGCCAGCAGGCTGGGTCTGTAGTTGCACCGTTTGGCCTCTTCCTGAATCGCCTCTACGGTCGACTTGCTGATGCGTGCAAGTTCGGCCTTTCCGTTCAATACGCGCGAAACCGTTGATACAGAGAATCCGGTGCGCTCCGAAATGGAGACAATCGTGCTTTTTTTCTTCATGGAGCATTTTAATTTCTACATCAAATGTACTATTTTTTTTCAAAAAAATCCACAATAATTGCTAAAGTTCTGAATTTTTATTATACTTGCACAAACGTTTGCGTAAAATATGTGCCGCAAAAAGGCCCGAATGAGCTGCTGAAACAACACTAACCTATCATAAATATGAGTAAAATAATCGTAATAGGAAGTTCGAACACCGACCTTGCCATCAAGACCGATTCGATTCCCGAGCCCGGCGAGACAGTTATCGGCGGGAAATTCATGATGACGGCCGGCGGCAAGGGCGCCAACCAGGCCGTTGCGGCTGCCCGACTGGGCGGCGACGTGGCCTTCGTGACCAAGGTCGGCGACGACATGTTCGGCGACGAGTCGCGCGCCCGCTACGTGAAGGAGGGGCTGCCCGAGAAGTTCCTGCTGGTGGAGAAGGGGACGCCCTCGGGCATGGCGCTCATCACCGTCGACGCCAAGGGCGAAAACTGCATCGTTGTGGCCCCGGGAGCCAACAACACCCTTTCGCCCGCCGACGTGGACGCCGTGCGCGGCGAGATTGAGGCGGCCGAATACCTGCTCATGCAGCTCGAGGTGCCAATGGAGACGGTCGAGCATGCCGCCGAGATTGCCGCCGCCAGCGGTACGAAGGTGATTCTCAACCCGGCGCCCGCCGCCAAACTCTCCGAAAAGCTGATTGCAAATCTCTACCTCGTGACCCCCAACCGCACCGAGTGCCAGCTGCTCTCGGGCCTTCGCATCGACAGCGATGAGGATGCCCGGCGCGCCGCAGCCCGGCTGATGGAGATGGGGGCGCGCAACGTCATCATCACGCTCGGCTCGCGCGGCTCGCTGGTCTGCACGGCCGACGGATGCACCCTCGTCGAGGCCTGCCGCGTCGAAGCGGTCGATACCACGGCCGCCGGCGACGTATTCAACGGAGCGCTCTGCGTGGCGCTCTCCGAGGGCCACACGCTGGTCGAGGCGGCCCGCTTTGCAAGCCGCGCGTCGGCCATCTCCGTAACGCGCATGGGGGCGCAGTCGTCGATTCCCTACCGTGCGGAACTCGAACGCTAACACCCCACCAACGAAGAACCTAACAAACAAACTACTATGAACTGCAAACTTTACCAACGCTTGATGCTCAACATCGTCTGCGTGCTGCTTTTCTCGACGGGAGCATCGGTGGCCGTTGCCCGGGAGCAGGGGAACGGTCCCAAAACGGTCAGCGGACAGATTGTCGATGCCGGCACGAAGGCCCCTCTGGTCGGTGTGTCGGTCGTCGTCGAGGGTACGACCCGCGGTGTTGTATCGGACGAGGCGGGACACTACGCCATCGAGGCCGACGGCGAAGAGTCCGTGCTGAACTTCTCCTACCTGGGCTACGTCGCCCAGAGCATTGCGGTGGCAGGCCGCACGGAAATCAACGTTGCACTGCGTGAGGACCAGGAGTCGATTGACGAGGTGGTCGTCATCGGTTACGGCAAGACGACCAAGAAGGAGGTGACCGGTTCGGTGGCCAGCCTCAAGAGCAACGACTTCAATACGGGTTCGTTCACCAATGCCGCCGGTCTGTTCCAGGGCAAGGTGGCCGGTCTGAGCGTCGTGAACCCCAACGGCGGTGACCCCAACGCCTCGTATGAGATTCTGCTGCGCGGCGCCAACACGCTGAGCGCAGGCCAGGGCCCGCTGCTCATCATCGACGGCGTGGTGGGTGCCGACATCCGCAACATCAACTTCCAGGAGGTCGAGTCCATCGACGTGCTGAAGGACGGTTCGGCAGCCGCCATCTACGGTACGCGCGGCACGAACGGCGTCATCATCATCACGACCAAGCGTGCACGCTCGGGCGAGACGCACGTCGAGTACGACGGTCAATTCACCGTGCAAACGGTTGCGCGCCGCGCCGAGCCGCTGACGGCCAAGGAGTTCGAATGGGTGGTGAACAACTACCGTCCCTCGAGCGCCGGGTCGCTCTACGGCGCCGAGACCGACTGGTTCGACGAGGTGACCCGCACCCCTATCAGCCACAAGCACAGTCTGGCCGTCTCGGGCGGTTCGGAGAAGTTCTCGCACCGCACGGTCGTCAACGTCGAGCAGAACCAGGGTCTGCAACGCAAGAACGACGCCGAGAAGTACCTCTTCAAGACCAACATCCATCAGAAGGCCTTCGAGGGGTGGCTCGACCTGGACTACAACGCCTACTTCTCGAAGCGCGTCTACTCGCCGGCCGACTACTCGGTCTTCGAGCAGGCCTTCTATCATAACCCCACCGAGCCGGTCTACGACCCCTCGAACACCACCTCGGGCGGCTACTTCCGCGTCGACAACACGATGGCCTACTACAATCCCGTGGCCATGCTCAACGAGCGCCGTCAGGACTACCGTGCCGACGACCTGGGCGGCAACGTGCGCGCAACGCTCAACATCCTGCCGGTCGAGGGTCTGAAGTGGGACAACTTCTTCTCCTACACGCAGCAGGACTTCGAGTCGCGTGACTACAAGACGCGCTACTATCCCGGCGCTCTGGGACAGGACGGCGTGGCCGACATCGCCAACGAGCTGACACGCGACATCCAGTGGGAGAGCACGCTCAACTACTCGCGCCAGTTCGGCCGCCACTCGCTGCAGGCCGTGCTGGGCTACACGTGGCAGCGCGGCTACTACGAGAGCTCCTCGATGGAGAACAAGGGCTTCGATACGGACGACTGGGGCACCGACAACATCGGCTCGGGAAGCGCCCTGCCCGACGGACAGGCGACGATGTCCTCCTACAAGGAGTCGAACACCTACATCGCCCTCTTCGGCCGCGTGATGTACAACTACGACGAGCGCTACCTGCTTTCGGTCTCGCTGCGCCGCGACGGTTCGAGCCGCTTCGGTGCCGACAACAAGTGGGGCTGGTTCCCCGCCGTAAGCCTCGGCTGGCGCATCAGCCAGGAGGAGTTCCTGCGCGACGTGGACTGGATTAACGAACTCAAGCTGCGTGCCGGCTATGGCGTGACGGGCAACCAGGACTTCTCGAACTACAAGTCGCTGCTGCTGATGAGCACCTCGGGCCGCTTCTACTACAACGGCAAGTGGATTAACACCTACGCCCCCTCGAGCAACGCCAACCCCAACCTGGGCTGGGAGAAGAAGGCCGAGTGGAACGTCGGAGTCGACTTCTCGGTGCTGGACAACCGTCTCTCGCTGACGCTCGACTACTATCAGCGCCGTACGACCGACCTGCTCTACACCTATCAGGTCCCCACGCCTCCCTACGTCTACAACGAGCTGTTCACCAACGTGGGTGAAATCAAGAACTCGGGTATCGAGATTACGCTCAGCGGCACCCCCGTCCGCACGAAGAACCTCGTATGGAACTCGACCTTCATCTTCTCGCGCAACACCAACAAGCTGGTGAAGTTCACCAACGAGGAGTTCACCGACGGCGAGTACAAGGTGGGGTGGCTCAACTCGCCCGTTGCGGCCTACTGCCAGCGTCTGGTCGAGGGTGAGTCGCTCGGTACGTTCTACGGCCCGCGCTATCTGGGCGTCGACGAGGAGGGCAACGACATCTACGCCAACTCGATTGCGGGCAACGTTCCCGAGTCGGCCTGGGAGAAAATCGGCTGCGCCTATCCCGACTTCACGCTGGCGTGGAGCAACATGTTCCGCATCCGCAAGAACCTCGACGTGAGCTTCACGCTGCGCGCCTCCATCGGCGGCGACATCCTCAATACCTACGCCCTCTACTACGACAACCTCTCGGAGTTCGGTCTGAAGAACGTCAGCTCGTCGTGGCTCGACAGCCG
>UMIY01020419.1_pt1 | contig 12588 bp, 12 predicted proteins | sample 1965921 | NCBI WGS metagenome assembly UMIY01 (sample SAMEA4836134, study PRJEB28245) | human gut metagenome | biome: gut microbiome; material: fecal sample | place: Denmark | collected 2008
GAAAAGATACTTGGTTACGACAAAGCAAAGATCGATGCAGCATTAGAAGACTAAGATATTTATTAAAGTATGTACCCTTTGGTGCATACTTTAATATCTTTATGCAAAATATGAGTCAAAAGCCTTAAAGCCATCTAAATTATTCTAGCTTTTATTAAATTAATGAAAAGCATAAAAGATAATTTAAGGAGGAAATATGCTAGACAAATTTGGATTTGATTTATGGGCCGAGGATTACGACAAAACAGTTGAAATCTCCGAGAGTGAGGACGAATATCCATTCGCTGGATATAAAAGCGTTCTTGCCTACATCTACGACGCCGTTAGAAAAATGAAGGCAAAAAAAGTTCTTGACATAGGTTTTGGTACGGCGATACTTTCAAAAAAACTTTATGATGATGGTCTTGAGATACACGGTCAAGATTTTTCAAAGAATATGCTCGATATAGCACTTCAAAAAATGCCAAAGGCAAAATTATATGAAGGCGATTTCGCAAAAGCCTTAGACAAGAATATATTGAATGAAAAATATGACGCGATACTAGCAACATATTCAATTCATCATATAATTGATGCCAAGAAAAAAGATTTTTTAATGATGCTAATCAGTTTATTAAACGATGACGGCAAAATTTTCATTGGCGACGTAAGCTTTTTAGACAAAAAATCATTGGAATCTTGCAGAGAAAAGTCAAAGGATTATTGGGATGATGACGAGCATTACATTGTTTACGAGAGCATCAAGAAAGATTTTCCAAAGGCAATTTTCGAAAAAATAAGTTTTTGCTCAGGCGTTTTGATATTAGAAAAGTAATTATTAAGTATGTACCTTTTGGTGCATACTTTTTTATGGATATAGATAGACGAAGAAAAAAGGTGGAAACCCACCGAAATTCTTCGAGTTAATATATTTTATTTCTTACAAAATAGTAACAATTAATGAAAATCCATTCACAACGCGCTTTATTGTGATATACTGTATACAAGGAAGTGATACTATGAAAAAGTTTTTACTTATACTAATGACACTCACAATAGTGATGAGTGCATTTGCTTGTCAAAAGCAAAATGATGCGCCAAATGAAAAAAGTGAAGCAAATGAAACAAATCAAACGAATGAAATCGACGAGCCAGATCATACTGACGAAGGAGCTATAATCTCAGCTGTTATGGTGGACGGCAAATTATACAAGGATACTGGTGTTTTAAATAACTTAGTCAAATGCGGCACCATGGACGGCAAAATCGAAAAAGTCGTTCCTACAAATGAGTTTCCAAAGAACGACGGTGAGTCAAACTTTGATAAGTGCGAGTACCAATACGCTGGCGATGGCTTTTTAACTGTTCAGTACAATGACAAATATCATTTGTTCTCGACTGGAGACAATTGGAGCGAAACTAAAAAATATGTCGCAAATTTCACAGGAACTGTAGAGGAAGTAGTATATGACGAAAGTGCAAAGGCTGCTACTATGCTTAGAATAAAAGATATAGAGGTGCCTAAAGAGTTTAAATATGTTTTCGGAAAAAATACCGAGTATCCAAATCCATTCTTAGTAAAGCTTGATAATGTAGTCGTTCAAAAGGACAGAGAACCGGTTGATCCAAAAGAGATAGAGGGCAAGAAAGTCACAGTCTACTTTGATGGCACAGCACACAACACAGAGCTAACATCAAGTGCTTTAATTACAATCGACTCAGCTTATGAAGTAGAAGTTCTAGACTAATGATAAATTTACTAAAAGAAGAATTTGCTAAGCAAAAGTTTAAAGCCCTTCTCTTAGCTACAGCCATATATATGGTCATAGTAGTGCTTATGAAAGTGATTATGCAAAGCACATCACTAGAATTAAATATAAAAATATTCTCCATGCATATAGTTTTTATAGACCTTGTTTTCATACTTTGCCTAATAATATTTATATGGTTCATCTATATGCTTAGACTACTTTGGGAGTGCTACGAAAAGAATATTAGTAAAATCATCATATCCATAGGCATGGGCCTAGGAATACTATTTATACTATCTGCTATTGTTGTATATTTTTTCTCTCGCATTGACAATGGCTACTACGAGTTCAAGTCGGATGATGGCAAAAATATAGCCATAGTCCACGAAGATAGCTTTCTTTTTAGCACAAGCCTTGACCTATACAAAAGAGAGAACGCCTTTTTCGTATGCAAGATCGAAGACGATTTCTTCACAGGCGACCAAGGCTATATCATGGACGCCGGCATATATGAAGTGAAGTGGGACGGACCTATATTTAAGCTTAGTTTTGAGCAAAAATATGGACCATATAATTATGAATACAATTTAAATGATTATTAATGGCTTTCGTATGAGAGCCATTTCTCTTGTCAAAATTTATCCAAAGTGATATAATATCTTTATAAGCAATATACTTTATTATCACGTTAAATTAAGGAGGAGAAAATGAAGAAGAAAATTTCGTTATTATTAGCAGTTCTTATGCTAGTGACATTTATGCCTATGTCAATGGCTGTGAGCGAAGAAAGGTCTATGGAAAGTTCTCAAAAGTTTACAGTTAACGGCGAGGAGGTCCATATTAGAGCTTATATCATTAATGGCAAAAATTATTTAAGGCTTCGTGATGCAGCTGCTGCACTTAAAGGAACTAAGGCACAATTCCAAGTTGACTATGACAAAGAAAAAAATCTTGTTATGATTGAAACTAATAAACCGTACGAAGATTTATCAAATACCAAAATCTATTCATCACAAAAAGAGCTTTGGGCAACTATGAAAGATATGGATATACTTTTTAATGGTAAAGAGAGAAAACTTAAATCTGCTTTTATTATCGATACAAATTACATCGAACTAAGAGATTTGGCTAAACTAGTTGGTTTTAGCGTTTCTTATGACGCGCCTACAAGAACTGTGGTGCTTAAATCTGAAAAATTAAAAATGCCTTGCAAGCTTGATTTTGAGTTAGAAGACTTCGATGGCAATAAAATTAATATATCCGATATATTAGCAAAAAATAAATATACTTTTGTCAATGTTTGGGGAACATTTTGCGGATATTGCATAAAAGAGATGCCGGATTTGACAAAATTAGCAAACGATTATAAGGGAAAATTAGGATTTTTAGGCATAGTGGCAGATGCAAAGCCGCTTACATCATCAAATGAAGCAGAAAAGATGATGAGAGACAAGACTATTGAGAGCGCTAAGAGAATCATCAGCAAAACTAAGGTAAAATATGCTAATTTATTACCTAGTCAAGATGCTTTAAATTATTTTAGCAATTTGCTTACAGGCTATCCAACAACTTTCATTATTGATAACGATGGCAATGTAGTCGATACCTATGTAGGTGCTAGGGACTACGACGGATATAAATTTTCTATAGATCAGCTATTTGAATAAACTATTAAGGGCTTTCAGGTGAGAGCCCTTTTATAATTATCTTTATGCTTTAATATCTTCTAAAGACCATTCACGTCTTTATTTTTTTTTATTTTTGTGATATAATATTTATAATTATAGTTTAAAGGAGGGCGAGATGAGCGAAGCTTTATACAGAAGATTTAGACCTAAGACTTTTAACGAGATTATCGGTCAAGATCACATCACAACCATACTTAAAAATCAAATACTACTAAGTAGACTATCTCACGCCTACCTATTTACCGGCACGCGCGGAACAGGCAAAACTTCTCTTGCGAAAGTTTTTGCGAGAGCAATCAACTGCCTTCATCCACATGATGCCGAGCCTTGTAATGAGTGCGAGAACTGTCTTGAGGCGATAAGCGGCAAGGCAGTCGACATCATAGAGCTAGACGCTGCGTCAAATAACTCCGTCGACAATATTCGTGAGCTTCGTGATAAGGCGATATATCTACCAACTAAGCTAAAATACAAGGTCTACATCATAGACGAGGTTCACATGCTATCTAAGGGTGCCTTCAATGCGCTTCTTAAAATACTTGAGGAGCCACCAAAGCATCTGATATTCATACTTGCAACGACAGAGCCAGAGAGGATACCAAAAACAATCATCTCACGTGTTCAGCGCTTTGATTTTAAAAGGATAGACGAGGATCTCATCGCGAAAAATTTATCTCGCGTTCTTGACATCATTGGCAAAAAATATGAGGACGATGCAGTTCAAATCGTTGCTAGAGCAGGCGCTGGCTCGATGAGAGACGCTTTATCCATGCTTGAGAGCACAATCAGCTATTCAGACACACTTACTAAAGATAGCGTCTTGAAAGCCTTGGGACTGCTTGATGAAAGCTACTCTACTAGCATAGTAGAGGCGATATTCACACGCAATCTTGAAAAATATTACTTGAGTTTAGATAAGCTCTTCCTTGATGGCAAGGACGAAGCGATGATTATAGATGGCATAATTAAGGCGCTTAGAGAGATTTTATACGACAAAGTTAATAAAACCCACAAATATAATTTTAGCTTTGACATAAAGCTTATGGACATCATAAACGCGATCGACATCTACATGGATTATCTTGAGAGGATGAAATTTGTCAAGGAAAAGCGAATTTTCGTTGAGATGGCGGGTCTTAAGGTCATGAGCCTTGACAGCGACGTTATGAAGATGAATTTCGATAGGAGTGTCACAGTTAGTGATTTAGCACATCCTGTTAATAATAATCAAGTTAATGGTGATGGAGAAGCCACTTCGAAAAATACAGTTCAAAACAGTCAAGACGATGCCTTTGATGACTTAGCAAGCCTTGAGATGGGCATGGTGGACTATGAAGATGAAGGATTTTATTTCACAGAAACAGAAGAAGAATCCAAAAAAGAAATAAAAACAAAGCACAAGACAGAATCAGAAAATCATACAGAGCACAGAGAAAAAACACAATTCACTGAGACTGAGAAATCAGAAATTGAAACATATTTTGACGAAGAGACACAAGACGAAGAAGAAACGCATGAGACTGAAGCTGATAAAAACATAATCCCAGATGAAAATGAAGAAAAAACTATTGACCTAGATGAAGATGAAGCACCAGAAGAAGATTTTGAAAAAAACAAAGCGCTTTATGAAAAATTTTTGAATGATGATGAGATGAAAGTACTTAAAAGCATTTTCACAGATTTTGAATATTCAAAAACAGTTTCCGGTGTACTAGTACTTAAAAAGTCTCGCGACATAGCTCTTGACACAAGTGTAGCTCTTGTCAACATGAACAAGGAAGCTATATTAAAAACTATAAACAAATATTTTAACGATATAATCGATATTAAAATTGAAAGCTCCGACCAAGAGAAAAAAACTCTCAAACTTAGAGAGGACCTTAAAGAATTTTTGGGCGGCAAGCTTATAATTAAGTAGGAGGTAATTATGAAAAGAGGATTCCCACAAATGGGCGGCAACATGAATAACATGATGAAGCAGCTTAAAAAAGCACAAGAAAATATGCAAAAAAAGCAAGAAGAGATTGAGGCTACTACATTATCAGTAGATAAGGGCATGGTAAAGGTTGATATCACTGGCAAAAAAGAGATCACAGCCATCACTATAGATCCAGAAGTAGTTGACAAAGACGACGTTGAAATGCTTGAAGACCTAATCATGGTCGCAGTGAATGAGGCTATCGCAAAGGCTGAAGACCTTATGAACACTGAGATGGGCAAATTAACTGGCGGCTTAGGTATTCCAGGACTATAATGGATAGACTAGATAAGCTAGTTAAAAATTTAGAATCTTTTCCGCAATTTGGCTCGAAGTCATCGATAAAGTTCGCTTATTATCTTTTGAATAATAAGGACAAGGCTATGAGCCTAGCGAAGGATATCGAGGAGACTCTTGAAAATATTCACAGATGCAAAATCTGCTGTAACTATAGCGAAGCAGACGTTTGCGGCATCTGCTCTGACGATGAAAGAGATCACTCTACCATCTTAGTAGTAGAAAAAGAGGAAAATGTTATGCGCCTTGACAAAGAAGGCGGCTACAACGGTCTTTATCACGTTTTAGGCGGCACCATCAACATGCTTGAGGGCATAGGACCTGACGAGATAAACATGTCTGAGCTATTCCAAAGGATTGATGGCAGCGTGAAAGAAGTAATTATAGCGACTGATCCAGACGTTGCGGGCGCTGTGACAGCAAATTACATCAAAGAGAACATCCCAGACAAGAGCGTTAAAGTGACTAGGATAGGTACTGGTGTGCCTATGGGCGCTGACCTAAGCTACTACGATGCAGAAACTATCAGAAAGGCGATCGACAATCGTGTCGACATGTAATATGAAGAAATTAGCAGTTATTGATTCAGGTATAGGGGGCTTATCGGTTGTTCGTGAGCTTCTTAAACTTGATAATGAAATTGAAATAAATTATTTCGGGGACAATATCAGAGTGCCTTATGGCAATATGAGCCGTGAAGAAATTCTTTCCTGTATGGGAAATATTTTGGACTTCTTATATAAAAAAGGCGTAACTGACTGTCTTGTAGCTTGTAATACCATGAGTAGTGCCATCTTAAATACTGGCTACACTCATAAAATTAAGTTATATAATATAGTTACGCCAGCCATAGACGAAGTAAAAAGGCTCCGTCTTAGGAAAGTTGCTATACTTGCGACAAAATTCACTATTGCCTCAAAAGAGTACGAGAAAAGGCTCAAAGCGATAGGGATCGATGAGCTTTTAGAGATGGCGAGCGCATCGCTTGCAGCTCTTATCGAGAACTTTGATGATAACAGGGACATCATCGAAGAAGAACTTCTTGATTATAAGAGGCTTATTGATGAAGGCGGCTACAAAAACTTAATTTTGGGCTGCACTCATTATGAGTTCATAGACAGCATTTTTAAAGATTTAATGCCCGAAGTAGAATTTATAAGGCCTGCGAAGCTCTTGGCTGAGAGCTTTGATACGAGTGGACTTGAAAAAGGGGATTTTAATATCTACACGACAAAGGGCCAAGAAACTTATATCAAGAGTCTAAGGACGCTTGATATAAAGAAAAAATTAAATATTCAAGACTATATAGAAATCTAGGAGGAACCATGAAAAAGATTGATTACAAGGAGAAAGTCAAAGAACTCCATCTGACAAACTTTTTAAGAGCGGAAGATGGCAGTACTGACACGCTTCTTTCAGATATTTTCATAGACAACAACTCTCTTCCTGAGCTTTCCATAGACGAGGTTAGACTTGAAAAGAAATTCTTCAACAGAAACTTTTCTCGTCCTTTTTACATAAATGCGATGACTGGCGGCACAGAAAAGGCGCTTCGAATCAATGAGATTCTTGCTAGGCTCGCAAAAGACTACAATATACCTATGATGCTTGGAAGCGAGAAGATTGCTGTTGTGGACAATAAGTTTCCGGAAACATTCACCATTGCACGCGAAGTGAACAAAGACGGCTACCTTATAGCCAATGTCGGCGCTACAGCGGATTTAGACGTGATGAAGAAGGCAGTTGAGCTAATTAATGCCAACGCCATCGCCATACATCTAAATGCCTTTCAAGAGCTTATCAATGGTGACGGTGACAGGGATTTTACTAAATATATGAAAAATATCGAGGCGGCACTTAATTATTTTAAGCTGCCAATCATAGTTAAAGAATGCGGTTTTGGTATGAGTCAAAGAAATATTGAGGATCTTGCCAAGCTCGGTGTCAAGTACATCGACATATCAGGCGCAGGCGGTACAAATTTTGCTAGGATCGAGTCCATGGCAAACGCTGCCGAAGATTTCTCAGATATATTTGACTTTGGTACGCCAACAGCACTCTCTATACTATATGCAAGGGAGCTAAAGAAAAAGTATAAATTTACTTTAATCGCCTCAGGCGGTATAAGGACTGCGATGGACGCTTTCAAAGCCTACGTTATAGGCGCTGACGTCGTTGCACTTGGCGGAGAGCTATTAAAATACGTTTATCACGGCTCTTATGAAGCTAGTAAAGATTACTTGGATAGCTTTTCAGAAAAGCTTAGAAAGCTGATGCTTATCACATCTTCACGCAACACAGGCGAGTTAAAGCATGTGAGATACAAATTAAAAGGCAGACTAAAGGAGCTTTGGGAGGATTAAATGAAAAATGATAATAAAAGCATAAACCTATCGATGCTAGCGGACTACTACGAGTTCACTATGGCAAACGGTTATATTGCTAATGGCGTAGAAAATACAGAGGCAGTCTTTGATATGTTCTTTAGAAAAGTACCTGATAACGGCGGCTTCGCAATCGCCGCAGGACTTGAACAAGTCATTGAATATATAGAAAATCTTAAATTTACAGACGATGATATAGAATATTTTAAAAACAAAAAAATATTTTCAGAAGAATTTTTAGACTTTTTAAGAAATTTTAAATTTACCTCTGATGTATGGGCGGTTGAAGAGGGTACACCAGTTTTTCCACAAGAACCCATCATCATAGTCAAGGGACCTGTAAAAGAAGCGCAAATCATGGAGACGATGATACTTCTTACTATAAACTACCAATCCTTGATAGCGACAAAGGCAAGCAGAATCGTTAGAGTAGCTAAGGGCAGAGCCGTTTCAGAATTTGGCTCAAGACGCGCTCAAGCGAGCGAAGCAGCGATACTTGGCGCGAGAGCAGCCTACATCGGCGGCGCTAAAGCTACTGCAAACACTATCACAGACAAGTTCTTCGGCGTTCCGGCCACAGGCACCATGGCTCACTCGTGGGTACAAATGTTCGATACAGAGCTAGAAGCCTTTAGAGCCTACGCAAAAGTTTATCCAGACTCCTGCGTTTTGCTCGTTGATACCTACAATACACTCGAAGAAGGCATACCAAACGCGATAAAAGTTTTTGATGAATTACGTGCCAATGGTCATGAAGGCGTTGGTATAAGGATAGACTCAGGCGACCTTGCATATCTATCGAAAAAAGCAAGAATTATGCTTGACGAAGCAGGCTACCCAAATGTTAAGATCATGGTTTCAAACTCACTCGATGAGTACGTGATTAAAGATCTTCTTGGTCAAGGCGCCCAAATCGATGGTTTTGGTGTTGGCGAAAGACTTATCACATCAAGAAGCGAGCCAGTTTTTGGCGGCGTTTATAAACTTGTATCCACATTCAAGGACGGCAAAGAAATATACAAGATCAAAATCAGTGGCGACGTCGAAAAGATCACTACACCAGGTTTTAAAAAGCTATATAGATTATATGACAACGAAACAGGAAAGGCGCTTGCAGACTTAGTTACAACACACGATGAAGAGATTGATTTTACAAAAGATATCGAGATCTTCCATCCATTATACACATGGAAGAAGAAAACACTTTCAAATTACACAGCAAAGCCGCTTCTAAAGAAAATTTTTGATAAAGGTAAATTAGTATATAATAAGAAGACAATCGATGAAGTGCAAAAATACTCCTTAGAAGAAGTCGATAAGCTTTGGGACGAAGTCAAAAGATTTGAAAATCCACACGAGTACTACGTCGACCTTAGCAAAAAACTTTGGAAAATCAAAAACGATATGCTTAATAAAGAAAATTAATATCATAAGCTCTTTGAGGGAAAGCCTTGAAGAGCTTTTTTATGCCATTTTATAGCTGTATGTTTATGAAGCCAGTGATGTAAAAATTTAATTCGATAAATTTGTAAATATTTTGTAAATATTTTCGCTTTTCGTAAATGTTATAATTATTTCGCAATCGCAAGTAATATATGGCAGATAAAGCCTGAATTTACTAAGCTTATGCATAATTTATACACAAGCCAAATATTTAGGCTTAAGAGAGGAGTTTTAAAATGAACAAATTAAAAAGAATTATTTCCCTAGCATTCATCATTGCCTTTGCACTATCACAATTCGAGTACGTTAAAGCAGAGAGCGTTGAGGCAGATATGACAAATGCACAAAACGCAGAGACAGTAGTAGCTTCAGAAGAAGTAGAAAAAGAAGAAGCAAAAGAAGAAGCAAAAGAAGAAGCAAAAGCAGAAACAGTTGCTGGCTGCAAAACACATAAAGAAGCAGTTGAAGAGCTTACAAAAGCTATGGATGAAAAGATATCTAAATTAAACATGAAAAATGACGATTACATGCTTAAAGTTACCAAATCAAAAGATCCAAAAGATGATCAAGACACAAGTAACTATAAGGAACATTATCAACTTTCATTTACAATATTAAACGAAGAAAAAACATTTTCTGATCTAGACATAACAAGCCTAGCAGAACTTATAAATGACTTATATAAAGAAGATAAAATCGATAGAATTAAGTTTACAACAAACGACGTTGAAGGAAGCATGTTAAAAGACAAACTTGCTAACTTAAACGATGAGCAAAGAAAAGTTGAACTTAGCGCTTTAATTAAAGATCGTTTAGAAAAAACTATGTTACTTGGACAAGGCAGAAAGCTTGGAACAATAGACGGCAAAGAAGGTTACATGAGACTTAGTAAAAAGGCATGCGATAACGATAACAAAGAAGCCTTCCTTTGGTTAAGAATACCATTTAGAAATGCAATAGTAAACAAGATAAAAGATAAAATTGAAGCAAAAGACATCATCGCTAAAAAAGGTGACAAAGTAAATTGGAAAAACGGCGTTAAAATTAGAGACTCAGTAACAGATAAGCAAGGCTACCAAGGTCATATTGATCACGCAGTTGTTACAGACGAGTCAAAGAGAGATACAAACACAGCAGGCGAAAAACTTGGCAAAATCAAGTTAAAATTCACAGACGATACAGAATTAACACTAGAAAATCAAAAACTCATAGTGAAAGAAGATAAAAAAGCAGAAGAAAAAGAATTGCTTCCACAAAGAAAAGACAATGAAAACAATAAATATGACAGATACGATAGAAATGATAGATATTATAGAAATGATAAAAAAGACAAAAAACATAAAACAGATAAAAATTCTAAAAAAGATAAAAATATAGAATCTGAAGAAAAACAAGAGAAAAAACAAGAAAAAATGGATTATGGTATATTAGCACCAGCACAAGCACTTAGACTAGTTCAGCACAAAGACCTTCCACAAGGCGAAAAAGGCGAAGCCATTAGAGAACTTATCGCAAGAGGCGTACTAAGCGGCGTTTCAGATACAGAGTTTAAAGGCAAATTAGCCATCAATCGCGCCATGCTAGCACAAGTCCTTATGACAATTTCCAAAGATAAATCAGTAGGCTTCATTGACTACCTAGACATAAAAGGAGACGAGTGGTACGCAGACGCTATGACATGGGCGCTAACACACGGCATCTACAAAGGTTACACAGACAAAACAGTTAAGGCAGCACAAAACATCACACGCCAAGAATTTGCCTCAGTTATCTATAACTTTATAAAAGAACACAATATCAATATGCCAAAAATTAAAAACTTTAATTACAAAGACCAAGACCAAATCGCTTCATGGGCACTTAATCAAGTTAAATACCTTGATGAGATAGGCCTAGTAAGCGGAGAAAATATGGAAAATTATAATGCAAAAGGCACATACACAAGAGAAGAACTTGCACTAACAATATATAAAATTATTAAATTCATAGAAAATAAATAATTATATCAGCTCTTTGAGAAAATATCTCAGAGAGCTTTTATTTTTTTGCTAAATAATTATAATGGCAAAGCCATTCCATAAGCATAAGAGCTTGACAAAAACGGCCTAATGTAATAAAATCATCTTAATAAAGGAGACTAGTCATGCTAAAAGAAAAGCCTGTAATACTGTCAATCTCAGCCTTAGACTCAAGCGCCCTAAGAGGCGTCGAGGCAGACGTCAAGACAGCGCTAAAACTAAATACCTACTGCACAGTCGCGACAACATGCGTGACCAGCCAAAATACACAAAGGTCAATCTCAAGACTTGCCCTTTCCTCGTCCATGGTCTACGATCAGATCAAGGCGGCGAGCGAGGACTTTCATATCGGCTGCGTCAAAATCGGACTCATCTCAAACATCAATCAGGCAAAAGCAGTTAAAGACGCACTAGATAAATACTTTAGCAATGTACCAGTCGTGCTAGATCCAGTCATCGCCTCAAAATTTGGACACGTCTATACCGACGCCGAAACACTTGACTATATAAAAGAAAATATTTTCGATAAAGTCACGCTCATCACACCAAACATGAAAGAGGCAGAAGTTTTATCAGGAATGAAAGTCACTACAGTTATGGAAATGATGGCAGCTGCACAAAAACTTCATGGCACTTACGGCATAAGCGTTTTGATTACAGGAGGCGCACTCGAAGGCGAATTAAAAGACGTACTAGTCATAGATGGCGTAGAAAAAATTATAGATAGAAAAAGAGTCGATAGAGCCGTCTTCGGCTTAGGTGCAACAGTCTCAACCGCCATCGCCACATACCTAGCAAAAGGATATAAAATGGAAGAAGCAGTTAGATTTGGATTAGAATATTTGCAAATGTGCTTAAATGAGGATAGGGACGGGATTTTGTGGCAAGTATAAATTTCAAAATAAATCCACCCCTATATAATAAGGAAGAAACTTTATAAATATAAATTATGCTATGTATTTTACATAGTATTTTTTATTGCCCAGCCATTAGACATACAAAACACAAACGCATACCTATAGACATATAACAAGAAAATAGGTTGGGGGG
>UMIY01029028.1_pt1 | contig 12588 bp, 6 predicted proteins | sample 1965921 | NCBI WGS metagenome assembly UMIY01 (sample SAMEA4836134, study PRJEB28245) | human gut metagenome | biome: gut microbiome; material: fecal sample | place: Denmark | collected 2008
ATTATAGAAATTTATTTGCTTTTTAGATAATTATGTGCTACAATTAAACCAAAGTTAATACGATTTTCTGTGCCACCAGAAAAACTTCGTTAAAGACATACTTAGCAAAGAGCTTTCACTAAATTGCTAGCTACATTTAGAGAGGAATTTGCTAGGCTTTCAAATCATTTACTTAAAACACAAGCAATTATTATTTTGATTATAGACGAGTCGGTGGCACGACCCGTCTTTTTTAATGACTTTAACAAAGTAAAGCGAGCGGCACGGAAGATCAAAAGCGAAAGAACTTGCGCAAAGCAAGAAATACGAAAGGAGACATAAAATGCAAAAGAAAAATCATTTGCGAAAAACACTCGCACTAGTCATGGCATTTTTAATGATAGTGACTATGATGCCAGTAAATGTTTTCGCAGAAGAACCACAACTTCCTGGCACATCTACACGTGCAGTAGATCCAGAAGGGAAACCAAAAGTTCCTTGGGTAAACAAAGATGCTAAGACTGACGATGGAAGTGAATATTGGCAATTTCCAGAAGGAGTTAAGGTTATTAACGGACAAGGGGGATCAGACCCTTTACGTACAACAGGTATTAACTACGAAGGAAAATATTTAAATTCAGATGGTAACCTTGTTTTAAGATTTAACATATCTCAGCAACAAGCAGCTACAACAGGGGTTTGGAAGTATCATGTGCTAAGATTTCCAAAAAAAATCTACTTAGCAGCAGACTGGGACAAATCTTATATAGTACACAGACAAGTAGATTATTCCGTAGGTTCTAGGGTTGATTTTCTAAAGTTCACAGATACAATAATTCCTAATCAACAAGCTTGGACAAAGTCTATAGAGTTTAAAGATGCAGGGATTTCATACAGACACTACGAAGTAAACCTTGTATTAAAAAGCGATGTAAATTGGGCTAGAGATTTTGCTGACGAAACTTGGCTTATCCAAATGCGTACCTTTAACGGTGACGGCTCAAAGATGTTCTCTGACTCAACACCTAGAAAAAAACGTAAGTATACAAACTTCTCATACAACACTTATACAAAAACAACAGTAGTTGGGGACAAGGTTAGCCATCCAAAAGACCTTATAGAGTCAACAGCTCTTAATGCAGCTGATGCAGAGATGGATATGGTTTACTCAGCTTATTCAACTCTTTTACTTGATAAGATAAATAAAAAAGTTACACTTGTTTATGTTCCTACAAAGAATGGAAACCTAGACGATTACAATAAACAAGATGAAGCAGTGGCTGTAAGACAGACTTTAGACCCTGACTTTATAAAGTATCTAGATATTAATGGTCAAGATGCTGAAATAGGCACAGTTAGACATTATAATGCGGCTGAAAAAGCATATGGTGAGGAAATAAAACTTTTTGCTAAAGATTTAAATGGGGTTAAGATAGATCCAAAGACAGGAAAGTTTGCACTTGATCAGCATGGAAGACCTATTTCAACACGCCCTGACAAGTCCATATTTTTACAAATAGGAAGTCATAGATTTGTAGATAAAGAAAATGCAAAACTTGATGCTACTGATCCAAGTCATTATAATTCAAAAATTTTGCCTGATGGTAAAACAACAAGTATCTATTCATCTGATTCAACTAAGGATGGTTTCTTCCTTGTATTTGAATACAACATAGACCCTGAAAAGATATCTTCAGACCTTATAACAGAGAAAAAGTTTGTTAAAAACTTTGTTTTTGACACTCGTTATATAACATCAAATGTACCAGGATTTAGAAAGTTTACTGTAAAAACAGATAAAGATATAAATCTTGATGCCAATAAAAAGCTTATGCTTCGTTTCCAATTTGACCCTGCAATAAGTTTTAAAACTGAATTGTTATCAAATAATGATGCTGATGACTTTATGTTTAACATGGGAGGACCAGAAGGCTCATGGAAGTCCTGGAAAAAAGAAGGATTTTATTGGAAGAAGAACAATAACGGAGGTTGGGATTATTTCATTCCAGTATACGGAAGAGGGTCAATGGATAATAAATCCCAAGCTGAACCTTCAGGATTCTCAATCGATGAAGGTACAGAATTATCAGTTTGGCTTCCAACAAAGAATGTTTGGACTAAAAAAGAGTTCAATGCCAACGAAATCAAGATGGACATTGTAGAATCTAATGGAAAGTATGGTAACGCTCTGGGAACAATTAATGGTTTTACTCCTGTAGCGGATACAGAATTTACTTTATCAAAAGTTAAGGACGATAAAGTTAATGGAAATCCTAAATATACTGACAAAGAAGACATTTTCTACAATCCACTATATATGGAACACTCAGTTTCAAGAATTGGTGGTTCAGCTATAAGAGAACAAGCTGTTCCTATAGTTGACGAAATCTTCACAGATGATGAATTCGTAACAGGTATAGTTAGAGACGAAGGCGGAGTTTTATCTACTATCCATGTTGATAATGAAAAAAATCAAAAGAAAAAATTCTTCGGCTCAAACTGGATTGAATTAACAAAATATGATAATAATGGAAATCCAAGTGAATATGGTTTAAGTGATGGAAAAGATAAAGCACAAACTTTAAAACCAGCTGATTTAGAAGACAAGAGAACTTACGGTTTTGGAAATGATAGAAAAGAGTATAAGGGACTTAAATTTAAGATCACTAAACAGTACACAGACGGAGCTGATATAGAATCTACTAAAACAGCATCCGATGTTAAGAGTTTAGGATTAATAAAAGACCAAGCCTTTGTTCTTAATACATTTAGAGATACTTCTTTAAATTCAGAACCAATATATGAACAAGTTCAAGCAAAGGTTGAGTTCGTAACATATCCGAAAGAACAAGTATCTTTTACAAGGATAGTTCCACTTAATAAACAATACTCAGTTTTGGCTCCTGTAGTAGGAGAAAAGGTAGAACCTGTTAAAAACGATAAATATGTACCAAATGGATTCCTCGCTAAACAAGGCGAAGACAACATTAGAGTTGACGAAACTGAAAAAACCGTAACTTTATCAAGACGTTCATTAGTAGATAACAAAGATAAAAATAAAAAATATGCAAATTTAATTAATCACGATGGTTATGTTTATGACATAAATAATGCAAGTGAAGCAATAAAGAAATCTGAAACAGAAGCTTTCATAAAGAGACTTTACCCAGATGCAGAGTTTGACCAAGAACTTCATGTAGATGCGCATGGAAAAGCAAGAACTGATGGCTTATCAGTTATCGCTTGGACAACAAAACCTCTAGCAGATATTAATGATTTTTATAAACTTGAAAAAGATGGAAAAGTTCTTAAAACATTAGATCAATGGAAAGAAGTTGATGAAGATAAACAAACTTATATCTTTAACGAATACTCTCCAGTAGATAAGAACAGAAAAGTTTATGCAGTTTGGGGAGCTCCATCATTAGTTCTTCACTCAAATAACACTTATGATGCTCAAGGTAATTTTGAAGCTGACAAAGAAACTATAGTTAGAATTCCTTATAGTTTGGCTGATGAAACATTAACAAATCAAAAGATAGATGCCATGACATCATCAACAAAAGACAACTTGAGAAAAACTAACACTATTAAACAGTTACCATTAGCTCCATACAAATACGAATCAAATAGAACTGTAAATGCAAAAGATGAAAATTATGACAACTATGATAAAAGACTTGAAAACTTTAGAATGAATGGAAGAACATTTGTGGGCTGGACAAGTGAACAGTTCTCAAATATTACAGATGCAGATAGTTATGATTCAAGTAAATTGTCAAAATTTGTAGCTGGACAAAACAATGTTAGAATTGGAGAAATAAAAGATGGCTGGACTACAGGACATAAAGTTTCTCTTCCTAAGAATACAGAAACAATCGTACTTCTTCAAGGTAGCACTAAGGCATACGTTCCTAATGGTTTCTCATACTCTGTAAATAAGGGTGTACAAGAAATTCTAAAGTCAGGCAAGGATTACCATCTATATGCAAACTATAGAGATTATTTCGATATTACAGTTCATCCACAATATAAGGATATAGATACTACTGCAGATCCTGATCATAAATATGGTAAGTATAAAGACCTTACAGATGCAAGCAAAAAGAAAAACTTGAAAATTGGTATCCTATATAGAACAGCTGTAACTGACTATTCAACACCTACAGTATTGCAACAAGCAACATACAATCCTATAAAAAATGGTATAAAAGATTATGATCCAAACTTTACAAAACCTCTAACATGGACACAACAACCAGGTTATGATAGAGAAGGTTTAAGAAAATCGTTTATATCAGTAGTTATTCCAGAAGGAAAAGAAAATGTTTATAACAATTTCAAACAACCTAAAAAACCAGGCTCTCAAGAAGTTTATGATTGGGCAGATCTTGGAATTTCAACTTATGTAAAATTGAACGGAACATTATTTGATATAGCAACAAATGCTCCTAAGAACTTACACGAAACTGATACTGACAGGGACAGATATGGAGATCCTCTAGCAAAGAGACAATCATTTACAATCAAAAATAGTGACGGAAGTTTGGATGCTTATACATCTGCAACTTCAAGACAATCTTTAGTAAGAGAAGTTGGAGCAATAAAAGAAGTAAAAGGATATGACATCATCATTACAAATACTCCTGAAACAATTCCTGTTCCAGAATTTGAATCAGTTAAAGAATCAGACACTGAATTAAAAATCAAATTCTCAGATGACATCAAAAATAATGTTGATGGATTAAAATTGGAAATTCCTCAAAAGAATGATGGAAAACTTAAGCTTGACTTCAAAAAGAAAACAGATGGAACATTTGAGGATTCAAATGGAATAAAAGCCGTAGTTGTTGGAGATCATCTTGTTATTAAAACATTAGATTTAACAGGACTTCCTGATGATGAACAAGAGAGAACTATCTATGGAAACTACACTAAAGCTATTGATGACGGTTCCGGAACTAAAACATATATTGACGGAAAACAATCTAAGGTTGTTATTACAAAATTACTTCCAGCTTACCCTGTAACAAATATGTATCAAGTTCCAAATGATGATCAAGGTAATACAAAGATAAAATTTGACATACCTCAACCAGACCCTAAAAACCAAGTAGTACCAGGAACAAAATATCAACCTCAAAAATGGGATAAAACTAAAAATAAATGGGTTGATTGTGGAGATCCTTATAATGTAACAAAAACAGGCGAAGGTGGAAAGACAGTAGAGCTTACACTCACAGGAGTAGAACATGACGATTTAATTAGAATCGTATCTGATGAGCCAGGAAAGAAACCAGCATACTCTGTTGGCGATGAAACTGACACACCATACACTCCAATGAAACCAAATCCTGCTAAACCTTCAGATCCTGTAGAAGATACAAACCACTATGTCAAAGTTGACAGACAAGCACCTGAGGTAACAGCTACTACAAAAGAAGAAAAATTCAGAAGATATATCGATTTAACAGCAACTTTAAATGAACTTCCTGAAGGAGAAATAATAATCGAGTACGGCACAAAGGGTCCAAAGGGAACTCAAGGTAATCAAATTCTTAAATTCGAAAACAAGGCTTTAGCTTTTGAAAAAATTAAAGAACTTGTAAGAGTAGAAGACAAGACAGAAATTTGGATTACAGCAAAAGACAGATTTGGTAACAGTACAGATAAAGATGTAACTGCAAATCTATCAAGAGTATTTACAATTGAAGTTGAAGTTCCAGTAGCAGGAGACAATTATCTTATGATAAATTCATCTATGGCTGATGCTACTTTAACGATGACTATTAAGAGAAAAGGACAAGAAATAAAACTAAAAGATGTAGCAAATATTCCACAAGGACAAAGTAAGGTAGATCTTCTAAATCAAGATGGTTCAGAATTTACACTTGAAAAAAGAGACACGATAATCTTCAAAGGAACTGTAAAAGCTACAGACGGAAAAGCAGATTACACTACAAATCCATTTAGAATAAAAGTAAGAAGATAGACTAAGGAGAATTAAAATATTGTAGGGGGATTTCCTCCCCTTACAATAATTTAGAAAGGAGAACTTATGAACAAAAAAGCTATTTCCTTATTATTAGCAATATTTATGCTTCTATCAACCATAGTAAGCCCATCATATGCGATAAACCAAGATTTACCGCAAGATAAGGTTGAAGCTGGAGATGATGTACAATATTCTGATAAAGGGAACAAAAAAATCTTCAAGATTGACAAAAGAGCAATAAAAGAAGTAAAAGAACCTGCATTAAGAAGCGCATTACAAAGTAATAGACTTAGACGTGCACCAATTAATGCAACAAGAAAAGAAACAATGACAGTAAAACTAACTACAAAAGGACTTGGCAATGGAGCACAAAGTTTTGACTGGTCATTATTTAACAATAGAAAATTTACTGGCGAGCTTCTTATATATGACGTAGATGATAACGAATATTATCCAGAAAAAGATGGCAAACGAGTAACTATAGACTTCACTAAAGATGGAGAACAAACAATTGAGTTTGAGGTGCCAGTAGGTTTAGACGTTGACTCATATAACATTGTAGTTAAAACTATTGATAATTTTGAAGTTAGAGCAACATATACAAATGCATCAACAAGCCCTTCAGGTGCAGAACTTAAGCTTGAGTTTACAGTTATAGAATTAACAAGCCCATTTGTAGAAGTAATTTATAAAGATGCCCAAGGACAAAACCTTGCGGCTGATAAGCTACCTGCAACTACAGATGTTAATATAACGGCTGATGGAGTAAAACTTGCAGGAGCGGATTTAAGCATACCTCTACCTACTCAAAATACAAAATATAACATAGCACAAGGAATTCCTGGAAAAGGAAGAGCAACAACACAAGAGCTAAACAATTTCACAGATGCTATAAAATATAAAGTTAACGGACAAGATAGTGGACTTATTACCCTTGATAATAAAGAATTCAAACTAAGCATAACAAATTCATTAAAAGATGGCTCACAAATAGTTTTAACTTTATCAAAAGCAGATCAACTTAAAGAACTTGGTGGACTAAACCCGAAAACAATAAAAGTTTGGAAAGACGATGTATTTGCTTGGAAAGACGGTGTAGAACCAGCTGATGAAAATAATTCAGCTGCAGTAAAGGAACTACTAAAAGACGCAACAGTAACAGATATTACTACACCAACAAGAGATTCAAGTAAAGCTGGAAAATTCCCAGGAAAACTTCAAGTAAAGTTTGATGATGGCTCTTCATACGAAGTAGACAAACAAATGTTAATCGTAAGTGAACACATAGTTACATTAAACCCTAATGATCCAGACGCACCAAAAGAAGAAGACCTACCAGATGATAAAATAGAAGTTAAATTTTTAGCGTCAACAGGTGTAAATAGCATAACAACAACTGGAAAAACATACGTTAAACCAGGAACAACATTTAAAGATACAGACTTCCCGCAAGAAAAAGATATAAAATTTAATGATGGTTACAAAGGACCAGTAACATGGACACCAAAAGATAAAACAGTTACAACGACATCACCAGCTTATCTTAAAAGACAAGGATACTTTAGATTCACAGCAACAGCAGGAAAGACAGTAATACCAACAAACCCAGACGATCCAAAGACACCAGACGGATATGTATTAGTAACATTTACAAAAGGTGACCACGGAACATTAAAGGGAATTGGAGCAGACGGACAACAAACAGAAAAAGCTGAAAAACTAGCATACAACGTAAAAGCAACAGCAACATACAAAGACTTAAAAGCATACGAACCAACAATCGTAGCAGATAAAGAATGGAAAGTTGCAGATGCAAAATGGAATCCAGCCCTAGGCGAAGACGATGCGAAAGTAACAGCAAACACACACGTAGCACAATACGCAGAAGACACCTACTATTGCAGATAAGGACAATTACGATCCACATTATAAGAACCAATCTGGTAAACCTGGTGAAACAGTTCAAATAGATAAGCCAACATTTACTAAAAAAGGTGAACAAGGTACTGTACCAGCACCAACTGACGGAACTAAGAAAACAACATTTACTAAGAATGACACAACTCAAACAAATGTAACAGTTGATCCTAATACAGGAGCTATCACAGTTGTTATTCCATCAGATGCAAAAGTTGGAGATACTATAACTATTCCAGTTGATGTAACTTATCCAGATAATTCAAGAGAAACTGTTGATGTTATTATTACAGTAATCGATCAAGAAAATCCTACTATTGATCAACCTTACGAAGGTGATAAAACTATAAAAGGTAAGGGTGAACCTGGATCAATTATAGAAGTAAAAGATAAAGATGGAAAAGTAATAGGAGAAACAGATGTTAAACCAGATGGCAATTGGGAAGTTAATGTTCCTGATGACAAACCATTAAAACCTGGTGATAAAATAGTTGCAAAACAAACAAAGAATGGTAAAGAAAAAGAAGCAACAGCAACTGTTATGTCTAGACAATATTATCTAACTCTTACTCTAGACGAAAACTACAGAGGTGGCGAAATTACTCACTACGATGTTTATCAAGGTGAATTAATTGAACGTTATCTATACACTCCTCGTAGAAGAGGCTATGTATTTGAAGGATGGAGCTACAACAGCAGACGTCTTGACGAAGTAAGACCAGGCGACGGAATTTACTATCCAACTACTTTATATGCAATTTGGTCTAAACAAAAGGCTAAAGATGACGAAGAAGTAGAGCCAATTGACACTAGAGAAGTTGGTGAACACAAGGCATACATGTTCGGTTACACTGACGGAACTGTAAGACCTAACGGATATATCACTAGAGCTGAAGCAGCTGCACTAGTAACAAGACTACTTGGTCTAGACACATTCGCTTCAGCAGCTGAACCAGCATTTACTGATACACCAAGCTCATGGTACAACAAGGCCATCAACGCGGCTGTTAATAGAGGTATCATGAAGGGTTACCCTGACGGATCATTCAGACCAAATGCTCCTATCACTAGAGCAGAATTCACTCAAATGATTTCAACTATTGACAACAAGCCTTATGGTGTTGCACCATTCGCTGATGTTGTTGGACACTGGGCTGAAAGACCTATAGGTAGTGAATATCAAGCTGGTAGAATCAAAGGTTATCCAGACGGAACATTCAGACCAAACGCATTCATCACTAGATGTGAAGCGGTTGTAATTCTTAACAAGATTTTTGAAAGAAATTACGATGCAATGTCAGCTATGAACGCAAAGAACAAAGAATATATCAAGAGATTCATTGACTTAGCACCAAGTTTCTGGGGCTTCAATGACATGGTAGAAGCTACTAACACTCACTTATTCAAGAGAAGAGTGAAGGGGGCAGTTCAAGAAGACTGGGTTGAAGTTAAGTAAATAATTTTGCGTTAGAATCGCAAGAAAAATAAAATTCAATTATAAATAAATAATTGGCATAAGACAAGGCATGTGGGAGCAAATCTCACATGCCTTTGTTATTAGGTAAAGGAGGGGTGGTATATGGAAAACATTATAAAGCAAATTTATCAAAATAAAGAATTAATTGGCATTTTAATTCCTATTATTGTGACAATAATTTATAATTTAATTTTATTTTTTAAAGCAGATGAACATTCAAGATATTACGGAATTCCCATTGATTTATTTGATAAAATAAGCATAATGAATATAGTAAAAATATTTTTACTTATGTTTTCTTTAATAGTTTATATTTTGTTACCGTTTATATTTTATTACTTATTTAATGGCTTGAATGAAATTTTGATGTTTATATTAATGTTTTCTGCTCCAACATTCTTTTATGTTTTTACGTTTTTATCGTCTTATGAAATTTTTAATAAAAAGGCGAGTGATGAATGCTCGGTATGTGTGAAACTTAAAATAAGTTTGGAGTGCTTAATAAGTATAATTACAGCAATAGTCGTAGCGACAGGCTTTGGACTATTATTATTATTCAAATGCAATATTATTTATTGTTTATTATTAATATATGTAATTATAATGTTTGGCTTAGCATTCTTAACCTCAATGAAAATTCTTATAAATAATACAGCTTTAGAAGTAAAAAACAAAAAAACTTATGAAATAATTGATGGTGCTGATTTAAAATATGATAGTAATAAAATTAAAAATTCAAAGTTTGCTATAGTTTATTATAATAAGAAAGATATATTAGCTTGCAAATGTAAATTTGATAATAAACAAAAATTAATAATATATAAACAGTATTTGGTTTTAAAAGAACAAAACTATATAAAAAGTATTATTACATTTAAAGATGTTATAGTCAACGATCCTGATATTAAAGAGTGCTGAATTTTATACAATAATAGATTTTTAAGTTATTATTGATTAGTTTAAAATATATTGACCTTTTTTACAACATGTGGTAAAATATGTAATATAACTTATTTTGATTAACTTATATTAAGGAGGTGCCTATGAAGTTAGAATTAAAAAATGTAGGAGCTTTTGAAGCTGCTTCGATAGAAATTGATGGTATAACAGTTATAGCTGGTGAGAATGGAAGTGGTAAAAGTACTATAGGAAAAGCTCTTTATGCTATTTTTCATGGACTTAGTTCCTTTGATGATAAGATATATGGTCGTAGGTTAAAGAATATTTGTAACCTATTATCAAAAATGCCTTATGAATATATTAGTGATATTAAAAAACTTTATGGAAGATCCGAATTAAAAGAGTTTTCAAAGGATATAATTTTAAATTCTAAAAAATATTTGGATAATAAGTCAATTCTAATTGATGATCTTATTCGTTATTATGAAATAGCTGATACAGACACGGGAACTGTAAATAGTTATATAGATGAGATTGCTAAAAGTATTTTAGAAAGTTTAAATCTTACTGATAATGAACTTTTAATCAGCTTAATAAATGAATCTTTTAATAAAGAATTTAATTTTGAAATAAATAATAGGTATAATGAATCTGCTGCTAATGTGAATTTATATGTGAGAGATAAAAATATTGATGTCAAGATAGTTGACGATAGCGTTATTGATATTATTAATCCCATAAAACTTATAAAGGATGTTGTATATATTGATGATCCATATGTTTTAGATGATTTGAACATCAGTAGGGAAGGACTTTTTGCGTTTCATACTGAGAATCACAGGGGTGACCTCATAAAAAAATTAACTAACAAGTGTATTGACGATATAGAAATGATTAAAATTAACAATAAGTTGAAAACTATTTTTAATAGGCTAAATGGTATAAGCCTGGGACAACTTGTGTTAACTGGAAGTGTTTATAAATATATTGATCCATCGACAAATATAGATTTAGATGTTAGAAATATTGCAACTGGATTAAAGGCATTTGTTATTGTAAAAACTTTATTGTTAAATGGTAAACTTGAAGAGAAGGGTACTATAATATTGGATGAGCCTGAGATTCATCTTCATCCAAAGTGGCAAATTATTTTAGCTGAACTGATAGTATTGATACACAAGGTATTTAATATGCACATATTACTTACAACTCATAGTCCATATTTTTTGAGGGCTATAGAAGTTTTTTCTTTGAAACATAGCGCTAAAGAAAAAACAAGGTATTATCTAGCAAGTAGAGGTGCAAGTGTTTCTAAAATTGAAGATGTAACAGATGATACAGGAAAAATATATAAATTGTTGGCGGAAGCTTTTGAAGATTTAGATGAGGTTCTAGAAGTCGATGAAGTCTAGAAGATTGTTGGATTATATAACAGATTATGAAGACGTTATAAAAACAGTTTCTGAGGCATCAATTAATCAAGAAACGCCGTTCATTGATTCTGAATTTAAATGTATCTGCTTTGATGAAGTAAAAACACAATACTTTAACAAGAATAATAGCAAGGCTTATTCTAGTTCTAATGATGCGTTAATTTCGTTTAAGGGTATTGATTGCTTTGTAGAGTTTAAAGATACTGATGATGTTGATGGCAAAGAATTATATATAAAAATTCGAGATAGTTTATTAATATATCTAGATATTATGGATGTAAAGCTGTCCGACATAAAGGATAGCTTAGGTTATATTTTAGTATATAATCCTTTAAAAAATAAAAATTGCGATTACAAATATATTAAGGACAATGTTCATTGTTTTTCTGGCCCGTATAATCGTGAAGTTAAACATTTACGTAAAAATCTTGAGGGATTATATTTTAAATATGTGTATTGCATGACCCCTAGCGAGTTCGAGTTAGAGCTGAAAAAATATAGCGAAGAAATTTAGCTTGTTTGTAGTAAGTAAAAGCTATGTTAATTATAGAGCCACTTTCTTTCGCTTGAACATATCTATTGTCACTTTCAAAACTCAAATATTTTTAGTGTTTTGAAAGTGACAAGACATTTTTACAAGTCAAGGACTGCTTATGCGGTCCTTTTCTATTGCCATAATCAAATCAAAACTATTCCGCCCCACCCATTTATAAATTATTTTTCGCTTTCTTTTAATAAATTCTTAAAGTTGTTTTAATTTTTCTATATCTAGGGTATATATATGATAGAAAATCTATTAAGGAGGTAAGCTTATGAGAATCGAATTTGTAGGAAAAAACATTGAACTAACTCAAAGTTTAAAGGATGTGGCTGAAAAGAAATTCCAA